>ERZ1026772.325-NODE-325-length-36895-cov-13.232628_pt1 | contig 36895 bp, 35 predicted proteins | sample MGYA00380124_ERZ1026772 | MGnify/ENA primary metagenome ERZ1026772 (study PRJEB33269, sample SAMEA4719760) | human gut metagenome | biome: human-associated habitat; feature: organic feature; material: feces | place: Cameroon | collected 2013-10 ...
GGGCGAAGCCGCCCTTGCCCTGCGCCATCTCCTTGACCTCCTCCCAGGAGGTCATGTCGAAGGTGTTGTCCTCCAGATTCTTGGAGGCCATGGCGTACAGGTTGTCATGGACGTCCTGCAACAGCTTCTGCACGGCGCTCTCCAGCTCCGTCAGCGGCACGAAGGTCTTCTCGCCGGTGTCGCGGCGGGCGATGCAGCACTGACCCTTCTCCATATCCTTGGGACCGATCTCCACACGCAGCGGTACGCCCTTCATCTCGTACTGGGCGAACTTCCAGCCGGCGGACTGGTCGCTGTCGTCCATGCTGACACGGATGCCGGCGGCGGTCAGACGGTCGCGCAGAGACGCGGCAGCCTCCAGCACGCCCTCCTTATGCTGGGCGATGGGGATGACCACCACCTGCGTGGGGGCGATGACGGGGGGCAGCACCAGACCGTGGTTGTCGCTGTGGGTCATGATGATCGCACCGATCAGGCGGGTAGATGCGCCCCAGCTGGTCTGGAACGGGTATTGCAGGGTGTTGTCCCGGCCGGCGAACGTCACGTCATAGGCGCGGGAGAACTTATCGCCGAAGAAGTGGCTGGTGCCGGACTGGAGAGCCTTGTGGTCCTTCATCATGCACTCGATGGTGTAGGTAGCCTCGGCGCCGGCGAATTTCTCCTTGTCGGTCTTGCGGCCCTTCACCACGGGCATGGCCAGTGCGTTTTTGCACATATCGGCGTAGCAGTTGAGCTGCTGCTCCGTCTCTGCCTCCGCCTCGGCCGCCGTCTCGTGGATGGTGTGACCCTCCTGCCACCAGAACTCGCGGCTGCGCAGGAAGGGGCGGGTGGTCTTTTCCCAGCGGATGACGCTGCACCACTGGTTATACAGCATGGGCAGCTCGCGGTAGCTGTGGAGCACGTGAGCCCAGTGGTCGCAGAACATGGTCTCGGAGGTGGGACGGAACGCCAGACGCTCCTCCAGCGGCTCGCTGCCGCCGTGGGTGACCCATGCCACCTCAGGCGCGAAGCCCTCCACCAGCTCGCCCTCCTTCTTCAGAAGGCTCTCAGGGATCAGGACGGGCATGGCCACGTTGACGTGACCGGTCTTCTTGAACTCCGTGTCCATGTACTTCTGAATATTCTCCCAAATGGCATAACCGTAAGGTCGAAGGATCAGAAAGCCCTTGACGCTGGCGTAGTCCACCAGCTCTGCCTTCAGGCAGATGTCCGTATACCACTTGGTGAAATCCTCCTCCATGGGAGTGATCGCTTCCACATTTCTCTGATCCTTAGCCATAGATACATACCATTCCTTTGCTTATTATAGAGTAGATGCCGACTTAGTATTCTACCCGCCGGAGTCGCCGTTGTCAAGATTCCGCAGGAAAAAGACCGCCTTTCGGCGGTCTTTTTCGCGCAAATCGTCCTTATTCGTTGCCGGGGAAGTCCGGGATGGTGGCAAAGCCGCGGGCAAGCTCCTCGTCGGTGGGGATGGTGTCGCTCATCACCCCGTCGTTGTACTTGCCGTAGGCCACCATGTCGAAGTAGCCGGTGCCGGTGAGGCCCAGCACGATGGTGCGCGCCTCCCCCGTCTCCTTGCACTTCAGCGCCTCGTCCATGGCCACGCGGATGGCGTGGCTGCTCTCCGGCGCGGGCAGGATGCCCTCACAGCGGGCGAACAGCTCCGCCGCCTCGAACACGGCGGTCTGCTCCACGCTGCGCGCCTCCAGATAGCCGTCGTGGTACAGCTGGCTGACGGTGCTGCTCATACCGTGGTAGCGCAGGCCGCCGGCGTGGTTGGCGGAGGGGATGAAGCCGTTGCCCAGCGTGTACATCTTGGCCATGGGACAGATCTTGCCGGTGTCGCAGAAGTCGTAGCGGAACACGCCCCGGGTCAGGCTGGGGCAGGAGGCCGGCTCCACGGCGATGATGCGGTAATCCGCCTCGCCCCGGAGCATCTGCCCCACAAAGGGGGAGATGAGGCCGCCCAGATTGGAGCCGCCGCCGGCACAGCCGATGATGGTATCGGGCTTGATGTGGTACTTCTTCAGCGCCGCCATGGTCTCCAGACCGATGATGGACTGGTGCAGCAGCACCTGATTGAGGACGCTGCCCAGCACATAGCGGTACCCCTCCCGGCTGGCGGCAGCCTCCACCGCCTCGCTGATGGCGCAGCCCAGAGAGCCGGTGGTGTCGGGGAACTCCGCCAGAATTTTTCTTCCCACCTCGGTGGTGTCGGAGGGGGACGGGGTCACGTTGGCGCCGTAGGTACGCATGACCTCCCGGCGGAAGGGCTTTTGCTCATAGGAGCACTTGACCATGAACACACGGCAGTCCAGTCCCAGATAGGCGCAGGCCATGCTCAGCGCCGTACCCCACTGCCCGGCGCCCGTCTCGGTGGTAACGCCCCGCAGCCCCTGCTCCTTGGCGTAATACGCCTGTGCGATGGCGGAGTTCAGCTTATGGCTGCCGGAGGTGTTGTTGCCCTCAAACTTATAGTAGATATGGGCGGGGGTGTCCAGCTTCTCCTCCAGGCAGTAGGCGCGCACCAGCGGGGACGGGCGGTACATCTTGTAGAAATCCCGTATCTCCTGGGGGATGGGGATATACGCGGTGGTATCGTCCAGCTCCTGCTTCACCAGCTCATCACAGAACACATGGCCCAGCTCCTCCGCCGTCATAGGCTGGAGGGTGGCGGGATGCAGCAATGGCGCGGGCTTGTTGGTCATATCCGCACGCACGTTGTACCAGCTTCGGGGCAGCTCGTCTTCGCTGAGGTAGATCTTGTAGGGGATAGTGGTCGTGTCTTTCATCTTAGTTGCCTCCTAAATTATAATACCGCGTGGTGCGGGATCTCGCTGTTTGTACGAATTATGCGAAATAGTCGATCTGCATGGCGTGCTTCACCTTGTCCAGCGTCTGAGCCGCCGCCTCCTTGGCTACGCCGCTGCCCTGCCGCAGGATCTCCATGATGGCGTCGGGATCCTTGGCCAGCTCCTGCCGGCGGGCGCGGATGGGCTCCAGTGTCTCCTGCAGCACGTTGTTCAGGAACTTCTTCACCTTCACATCGCCCAGACCGCCCCGCTCATAGTGGGCCTTCAGCTCGTCCAGATTGGCGTAGTCCGGCAGGTAGCGGGCAAAATGCTCGTCGGTGCAGAAGGCGTCCAGATACAGGAACACCGGGTTGTCCTTGGTGTTGCCGGGGTCGGACACCTGCAGGTGGTTGGGATCGGTGTACATCCCCATGATCTTGGTGCGGATGTCGTCCGGCTCGTCGGACAGGTAGATGCAGTTGCCCAAGGACTTACTCATCTTGGCCTTGCCGTCGGTGCCGGGCAAACGCAGGCAGGCGGCGTTATCGGGCAGCAGCGCCGTGGGCTCCACCAGCGTCTCGCCGTACAGCTCGTTGAAGCGGCGGACGATCTCGCGGGCCTGCTCCAGCATGGGCAGCTGATCCTCGCCCACCGGCACGGTATCCGCCATGAAAGCGGTGATGTCCGCCGTCTGGCTGACGGGATAGGTCAGAAAGCCCATGGGGATGCTGTGGTTGAAGCCGCGGAGCTGGATCTCTGCCTTGACGGTGGGATTCCGCTCCAACCGTGCCAGCGTCACCAGATTCATGTAGTAGAACGTCAGCTCCGTCAGCTCGCTGATGTGGGACTGCACCAGAATGGTGGACTTGGCGGGGTCAATGCCGCAGGACAGATAGTCCAGCGCCACCTGCATGATGTTCTCCCGCACCTTCTGGGGATGGTCAAAGTTGTCGGTGAGGGCCTGCGCGTCGGCGATCATGAAGAACAGCTTCTCGAATTTGCCGCTGTTCTGCAGCATCACGCGGTTGCGCAGAGAGCCGACGTAGTGGCCGACGTGGAGGCGTCCGGTAGGGCGGTCGCCGGTGAGGATGATCTTTCCCATGATGATGTTTCCTTTCTGTATGACAAATTTTATGAGATAACAAAAAACGTCCTGTCCCATGGAATTCCATGGGACAGGACGTAAGCTACGTTCCTGCGGTACCACCCAAATTGGCGAAACGCCCGCTCTGCACGCACGATCATGCGCTCCGCCGGGGTAACGGCCGCGGCTGCCGTCGGGTATTACTCGCCCTTGCAGGCTTTCTCCCCGCCCTCGTAAGGCCATTCGCCGCACGTTCCGCTGCCGCGCTCCCACCGCTGCGCCGCTCTCTGAAAGTTTCCCGTGCGGGTACTTCTCTTACTCAATGGTTTCTGAATATGGGGCTATTGTAACACCTTTTTCCCGGATGTCAAGGGTTTTCTCACAATGCCCGTAAAAACTCCGGCTTCAGATCCCGCCGCCCCGCCAGCGCCGCGCCGATCTGCCCCAGCAGGGCGTCCCGGTCGCCGTTGAGAGTCCCCTTCAGCGTCAGGTAGTTGCTGGCGTGGTTGGCGCGGAACACGGTGCCTTCACTGTCCACGTTTTGCAGGAACAGCTCCGTCTCCTTCAGCACCTCCGCCGGGGTGAGCAGTGTAAAGCTGCCGTCCTTCACCCACGTCTCCAGCGGCGTTCCCGGCTCTACCATCAGCGTCAGCAGCCCCAGATAGTCGGGCTTCATCTCACTGACGGCCTTGGCGGTGTCCACCGCGTGCTGCCGCCACAGCTCCACGCTGCCGAGGCCGGAGATGGCCGTCACCGACAGGGCCAGACCGCACCGCCGGGCCTTCTGCCCCGCCGCCACGATGGCAGCGGCGGTATGGCCCTTGTTCATCCGCGTCAGCACCGCGTCACAGCCGGATTCCAGCCCCATATACACCATCTTCAGCCCCCTGTCGCGGAGCAGGCGCAGGTCACCCTCGCTCTTGACCTGCAGGCTGGCGGGCGAGGCGTAGCAGGTGACCCGCTCACATTCCGGAAACAGTCCGTACACCAGCCCCAGGATCTCCACCAGCTCCTCCGTGCGGCGCATGAGGGCATCGCCGTCAGCCAGAAAGACCCGCTCCACCCGGCGGTAGACCCGCCGCGCCAGCTCAAAATCCTCCCGGATCTCCGCCATGGGGCGCATGGCAAAATGCTTATCGTCGTACATATCGCAGAAGGCGCAGCGGTTGTGGCTGCACCCGTAGGTCACCTGCACGATGAGACTGTACGCCTCGCTGGGCGGCCGGTAGACCTTGCCTTTATAGCGCATGGGATCACACTCCTTTGCGGGTATTATGACACAGTTTTTGCCGTTTGAAAAGTGGTATGTTTTCAGCTTCCCCGGCATAGGGTGGGACATCTCAACAAACGAGGTGTTCAAATTATGGAACTAAATTACAATCGCGTCCATCTCTGCGGGCAGGTGGCGGACGCCCCCATCCTGTCCCACATCAACCACGGCTGTGCCTTTTACCGGTTCACCCTGTCGGTGCTGCGCCTGTCCGGACAGGCGGACAAGCTGCCGGTCATCGTCCCCAAGGCGCTGCTGGACGCCATGCCGGTGGCGGCGGGCGATACGGTGACGGTCATCGGCCAGCTCCGCTCCTTCAACAACAAGAGTGGGCAGGGCAGCCGTCTGGTGATCTCCGTGTTCGCCCACCAGCTCACCCCCGGCGGCGAGAGTCCCTTCAACCAGATCCAGCTGTCCGGCGTGCTGTGCAAGACGCCGGTGCCGCGGCGGACGCCGCTGGGGCGGGAGATCTGCGACATCATTCTGGCGGTGAACCGGCGGTACGGCCGGGCGGACTACCTGCCGTGCATCGCGTGGGGCGCGGTGGCCGCCCAGACGGCGGATATGCACACCGGCCAGCGGCTCACGGTGGAGGGCCGCGTCCAGAGCCGGGTCTACACAAAAAACGAGAACGGCGTGCTGACGGAGCGGACAGCCTACGAGGTGTCCATCATGCGTCCGGCGGAGGTAGAGGAGTTTCTGATACATATTCCCCGTTGAAAATGCGGGATATGAATGGTATGATACTGTAAAAGGCAGTTTTGTACGAAAGAGAGAGTATCATGCAGCATCACTTCCACTTCCATCTGCACCACCATGCGCGGCATCACGCCCGCTACGATGTGGACATGACGCAGGGCAGCACCACGCGGCACCTCGTCCGCTTTGCCCTGCCGCTGCTGGCGGGCAATCTGTTCCAGCAGCTGTACAACATGGTGGATACATGGGTGGTGGGCAACTTCGTCAGCAATGAGGCCTTCTCCGCCGTGGGAACGGTGACGCCCATCATCAACACGCTCATTGGTTTCTTTCTGGGTATGTCCAGCGGCGCCGGCGTGGTCATCAGCCAGTACTACGGCGCTCACCGCCCGGAAAAGGTCCGTGAGGCCGTCCACACCGCCATGCTGCTCACTGTCATCATGGGCGTGGTGTTCACCGGTGTGGGCATCGCCATGACGCCGCTGATGCTGGAGCTGATGAAAACGCCGGCGGAGGTGGCGCCGGATCAGACGGCGTATCTGACCATCTACTTCGCCGGGATCATGGGACTCCTGCTGTACAACATGGGCTCCGGTATCCTGCGGGCGGTAGGCGACTCCCAGCGCCCCTTCTATTTCCTGCTGGTATCCGCCGGGGTAAACACGGCGCTGGATCTGCTGTTCGTGCTGAAATTCGGTATGGGCGTGGAGGGCGTGGCCTATGCCACCATCATCGCCCAGGCGGTATCCGCCGTGCTGACCATCGCGGTACTGATAGGCTATGACGGCAGCGTTAAGCTGTCTCTGCGCGACCTGCGCATCCACTGGAGGATGCTGAAGAAGATCGTGGCGGTAGGCATCCCCGCCGCGCTGCAAATGGCCATCACCGCGTTTTCCAACGTGTTCGTGCAGGGCTACATCAACCACTTCGGTGCGGACTGTATGTCCGGCTGGACGGCCTACACCAAGATCGATCAGCTGGTGATCCTGCCGGTGCAGTCCCTGTCGCTGGCGTCCACCACCTTTGTGGGGCAGAATCTGGGCGTGGGCAACGTGGAGCGCGCCAAGGGCGGCGTCCGCCGGGCGCTGTACCTGTCCTTCGCCGTCACTGCCGTGCTGCTGGTGCCGGTGCTGACGCTGGCGCCCGACATGACCGCTTTCTTCAACAGCAAGCCGGAGGTGGTGTCCTACGGCGCGCTGCTGCTGCGGCTGCTGTCGCCGTTCTACTTCTTCTTCTGCATCAACCAGATCTACTCCGGCGCGCTGCGCGGCTCCGGCAACAGTCAGGTTCCCATGATCATCATGCTGGGCTCCTTTGTGGTGTTCCGGCAGATCTACCTCTATGTGATGGCACACTTCATCTCCAATGAGATCGTACCCATCGCCATGGGCTATCCCGCCGGATGGTTCGTGTGCAGCGCTGTGACGCTGCTGTACTATGCCCGCTGCAAATTTGACAGCCACCGGCTGGTGGAGGATGTATAAATGGACAAGTGTGAGACGTGTGTGTTCTACCTCTACGACGAGGAATATGACGACTATGTGTGCGACATGGATCTGGACGAGGACGAGATGGTGCGCTTCCTCGCCTCCGACACGGAGAGCTGCCCCTTCTGGCGGCCCGGAGACGAGTATCGCACCGCGCGCAGGCAGTAAACGCGCGGCACCCTGCTCCAGATGCGAAGAGACGCAGCCAAACGGCTGCGTCTCTTTCTTTTCTTCCCCCCTGGATAAAAGCTCTGTTCCGCATCCCCCCCGGGCGGACAAAGCAGAAAGCAGGCGTATTCAGTGGATATTCGCATCGGCCGGCTGTTCCGGCGCTCTGCGAAAGCCCATAAGGCGGGCCGGCAGATAGACCCACGGACGGCTGAAGGTGCGGTTGTAGTTGTGTACCGCCTGATAGTAGATGCTCTCACTGCGGCGCAGCACCTGCGTAAATTCCTTGTCGCAGGGCGCCCCCTCCGCACGGCGGCGGAAGGAGGTCAACTGACCGGCGGCACTGTCCACAATGCTCTTTCTGTCGTTGAGAACACGGCGCACCTCCCAAAACCAGAGGCTTACAAAGGCAGCTGTACTGACCGCTGCGATCAGCCAAGCGATCCACGGCGGCATTAGCTTCACCTCTCTCTTCTTCCGCGTTTCCTGTGGTGTAGTTTAGCAAATTTTTCGTGCCGTGGGTCATCGCCGCCCTGAAATGTATGTTTTTTCGGCATGAAATGCTGCGCCGCCGCTTTGCAAGCGGAGATCAATGTGGTAGAATCAGAAAAACATACCACGCGGAGGAGGGACGTATATGTATATTGCTGTCTGCGACGACCAGATAGAGGAGCTGTCAACGCTGACCGCGCTGCTGGATGCGTGGCAAGACCAGCGGCACAGCTCCCTGCGGTACAGGACCTTCCGCAGCGCGGGCGATATGCTGGACGCGGCCCGGCACGAGCGGTTTACCCTGTATCTGCTGGATGTGATGATGCCCGGCATCGACGGCATAGATGCCGCGCGGGAGCTCAGGAGCTTTGACGATGCCGCCGACATCGTATTCCTCACATCTTCCCCCGGCTTCGCCTACGAAAGCTACGGCGTCCGGGCGCTGGAATACCTGCTCAAGCCCATCAGCGCCGCGTTGTTGTTCCCCGTGCTGGACGGGCTATCCCTGCGTGAACAACGGCCGCAGGACGGACTGACCCTGAAGGCTGGCGCCACGCTGATCCGTGTGCCTTTTTCCCTGCTGTCCTATGTGGAGGTCAGAGGCAAGCACCTGTACTTCCATCAGACGGACGGGCAGGTACGGGAGGTGGTCGGCTCCATGAAGGACTATGAGCCGCTGCTGCTGGCGCGGCCGGAGTTTATGCGCGTCCATCGCTCCTACATTGTGAATATGCTTCAGGTCTCGGAGCTGTCCCCCGCCGGCGTGCGCACGTTCTCCGGCATGAATCTGCCGGTATCACGGCTGCTGTATCCGCAGCTGCAAAAGGACTATATGAGTCTGCTGTTCGCGGAGAGGGAGACGCCATGAACATATTCGACATGAGTATTTCCTCTGTGCTGGATGTACTCAGCTATGGATTGGTGCTGGTCTACGGACTGGTGCTGGCTGCGGCCATCGCCGGCAGCTTTGAAACGGCCCGTCAGCGGCGGATCGTCCTCTGGCTGTGTCCGGTCTTTCTGCTGGTGCAGCTGCTGGGCTGGCTGCTGCTGGGCGAAGACAGTGTCACACGGATCTATCCGCTGATCGTACACCTGCCGCTGGTGCTGATCCTTGTATTTGCACTGAAGCGGCCGTGGGGCGTGTCCATCGTCAGCACCTGCATGGCGTATCTGTGCTGCCAACCGCCGCACTGGGGCCGGGTAGCTGCAGAGATGCTGACACACAGCGCCTTCGCCGCCATTATCATATACATTCTGCTGCTGGGCGCCTCTTTCTACCTGCTGCAGCGGTACTTTGTGGCCGCCGCGTACAGCACCATGACCTACTCCCGGTCGGCGCTGCTGCTGTTTGGCAGTCTGCCCTGCACATACTACATCTTTGACTATGCCACCACCGTGTACTCCGATGTGCTGTACTCCGGGGCGGTGGCTATCAATGAATTTCTGCCCACAGTGCTTATTGTGTTCTACATTCTGTTCTTGCCCGCGTTCCATGTACAGACCCAAAGCCGCTCCCACGCAGAGATGGAGCGTTCCCTGTTAGAGGTGGAGCTGGAGCAGGCCCAACAGGAAATGGACACCATCCGGGAGGCCGAGACGCAGGCAGCGGTATATCAGCACGATATGCGCCACCACCTGAACATGATCGGCGGCCTGCTTACCTCCGGCCAGACCCAGCAGGCGCAGGACTATATCCGCAGGGTGCAGTCCGATGTGGAGGCCATCACACCCCGGCGCTTCTGCGAGAATGAGACGGTAAATCTGCTGTGCGCCTCCTTCGCGCAGAAGGCGCAGCGCGCCCATGTGGAGTTGTGCGTGGACGCACGGGTGCCGTCGGAGCTGTCCATCAGCGATACGGAGCTGTGCTCGCTGCTGTCCAACGCGCTGGAAAACGCCCTGCGGGTGACCGCAGAGCTGGAGCCGGCGTCGCGGCGGATCGTAAAGCTGTATTGCGGCATCCGGCTGAACAAGCTGCTGATCGAGGTACGCAACCCCTGCGATGCGCCGCCGGAGATGCGGAATGGAATACCGGTATCCAATAGGGTCGGACACGGCTACGGCTGCCGCAGCATACAGGCCATTGCCCAGCGGCGCGGCGGCCTGTGCCAGTTCCGCACAGAGGGCGGCACGTTCCTGCTGCAGGTGATGCTGCCGGTGCATACAGAAGAATAGCATCATACTGTTCTGAAGGACGGATCTGTGAAAAATTGCAGGTCCGTCCTTCGCTATATGTTTATGCAGCAAATGATGATTTGATGCAAAGCGCCATCAGGCAGCAGATATTACCAGCGTCCGCATCGTATATTCATCCGGCGGCGGGAAAAGCTATGACTGCGATACCCAATCAGAGCTTATCGCTCAACAACCGGAAAGGAGATTTTCAATATGTCCAGCAAGAACAGCAACAAGCTGAACATCCCCGAGGCCAAGGCCGCGATGGATAAGTTTAAGATGGAGGCCGCCAATGACCTGCGTGTACCTCCACCATCTTAAAGATTACAGAAAAAATATTGCTGAAATTACTTAAAATCGACAAATTGACTCACAAAAAGGGATACACCGTGCGTTTGAAGCATGGTGTATCCCTTTTTTATGTCGGTGTATACATGAAGCAAAATAGCACGGATCACGATCTCATTCGTGTTCCGTGCTATTACTCGTCCGGCAGATATTCAATGATGTCATTCAGCGTGCAGTTCAAAATTTTGCAGAGAGCTTCCAATGTGTTTGTGGATACAGATTCGTTGGCTTTTAACCGGCGAATGGTGGAACTGCTGATTTCGCCTTTGACCTGCAATGTGTATGTTGTTGCACCGCGCTCTTTCATGGTTCTCCAGAGCGGTTCATAGGAGATCATAGCAGCACCCCTCCCTTTACATATCTTCATTATTGCCTATAATGAAGATGCAGCGTTATAGGCAATATTGCCTATAATATTTTGGAAGGAAATGGGAGGGACTATACTATGAGGGAATCAAAGAGCTGCTTCTTTATAGGTCATCGTGATTCCGATACCGAGATCTATCCTTCTCTCTTAGCTGAAGTCGAGCGCCATGTGACGGAATACGGCGTGACGGATTTCTTTGTGGGTCACTACGGTAGATTCGACCGCATGGCGGCGCAGGCAGTCAAGGAAGTAAAAAAGTGCCACCCCGAGGTACGCCTGATGCTGGTGCTGCCCTACCACCCTGCTGTCCGTCCCATCGAAACACCGAAGGGCTTCGATGGCACTTACTACCCCTGGGAGGACGAGCGTATCCCCAAGCGCCTTGCCATCATCAAAACCAACCAGCGCATGGTGGATACCTGCGATTATCTCATTGCCTTCGCTTGGCATTTCTTCGGCGGCTCCGGCCAGATCGTGGAGTACGCCCGTAAGCAGGAGGCGAAAGGATCGATCCATGTGACCAATCTGGCAGTAAAACCCGTAGCGTCTAATTGGCCAGAAAAGTTGCAAAAACACCCATAAGACACCTGCTCAATTTTGACCGTTTTGGACTCTTCTGATCCGACAAGTGGCCTTACGGGTATCAAGGCCGCTCAAAGCCTTGGAAATACTGAGTTTTTTGCAAGCAGGAAATCAAATTTTCGCTGTTTGACCTTACTCTTATGCGGGGGCATCAAAGTCCCTTCAAAACTCTTGCGTCATTGTCCTTGATTTTTTCTCGAATTATGGTATAATATGGACAACAGATGTTCTTCTGTAAGTACTCAACAATTGGAGGATGCACGATGAAAACTTTGGTGTTTGAAGAAGTAACTGAGAACGAACTGTTCGCTGACTACACTGCTGGTTGCTCTGGAGATAGATCCGATTGTTGCACCAGAGTATGTACACGTGATAATTATGTGTCCACTGAAGCCGAATGGGGCAAGTTCCTTGAGGTCGAAGGCGGAGTTATCCAGTACTAAACTATTTTGATACGGGAGCAAGGGGGTTGGCGCTACCATAGTGGGTGTGCCAACCCCTCTGTTTTTAATATGAAAATTGATGTAATAGAGTTGCAAATAAGGAAGTCCCATACCATAGAGATTCCCGGCATGGACAGAAAAATCTACGGTGTTGAGTCTGCTGGTCCAATTTTTTGCCAGTCTATTGGCAGTTGCAATATCGAATATGTTGCTATGCTATCATTGGATAGTACAAATAAAGCAATCAATTATTTTACGATTTCAATGGGCGGAATTAATGCGGCCAAAGTTTCTCTGTCACAGCTATTTAGAGCAGCACTTCTTTCCAATGCTTCAAAGATTATCGTAGCACATAATCACCCAAGCGGTGTTTTAGCCATAACAAACGAAGATATTGAAACGACTAAAAAAATTGCATTTCTCGCAAAATGCTTTGATATAGAATTAATAGATTCTTTGGTCGTTTCAAGCGATAACGCAATTTCAATCCGAGAATATAGTGGAGAAATGAAGCATGAACAGCAGGACAATTTTTAAAATTAAAGACTCGGTAGATTTGTTTCTAAGCAATGAAAAGTATATAATAGTTTATTTTATGAACTCGAGGCAAAGAAAAAGCTTTCGGGTAAATGACGATATGCTGCGTCTCTTTGAACTCATCGACGGAGAAAAAGACGTCCAAACATTACAGAGTATTATGCATGATGATTTTGAGATCAATCCCGAATGTACTTCTAGCATCCTTACTGCGCTTTTAAGAAGCAAAATCATAACAGAGGTTGTCAAGGAACAAAATATTCTACCTGATAACTTAGTAAGAAGATATTCCCGCCAGATAAACTATTTCTCCGAATTTTTAGAAGGAGAAATAGAGGGTATCAAGGCCCAAAAGAAGCTTATGGACACCCATATTCTTGTCTTTGGTTGTGGGGCTATTGGCGGGAATATAGCCATGGAACTTGCTATGGCCGGTATCGGCCATATTTCGCTCTATGACTATGACATTGTAGACGAATCGGATATTTCACGACATATTTTCTACCGAGATCAGTATTTAGGTCAACCAAAGGTTAAAGCTCTTGAAGCAGAATTGAAAGCAGTTAATTCTGAAATACAGGTTGTTACATACAACGACAGCATGAAACCAACTTCAGATATTGAAAAGATCATTGAAACAGCTGATTTCATAGTTAATACCTTAGATGAACCTTATATTGGATATACTGCGTCAAAGATATCTAGAATATGCGTAAAGCATAAGAAGCCGCACTTTATTGCAGGAGGGTTTGATGCGCATCTTTCCAGTACTGGCGAATTAATCATTCCATATGTAACTCCCTGCGTCGAATGCTACGCAGATCATTTTAAAGTTGCATTAGAGGGATGGAAACCCAAGAAGCATCCCGTCAAAAGCCGTTACACAGAAATAGGCGGGTTGGCCAGTGCATCGTTATTTTCTTCCTCTTATGCGTGCATCGAAATTTTAAAATATATTGCTGGATTAACAAAAATGGAGGAAGACTATAAAATCAGGGGTGAGTTTTTGTTCCATGATATGAGTCTCACATATCTTGATGTAAGCAAAAATCCTCATTGTCCTGTTTGTGGAGGTGTATTTGGAAATGAGACCTAAACTTAATTCAACAGTTTCTGTTGTTAAGCTAAATGATCAAATCCTAGAATTTTTCAAAACAAACACCAGGCAGCAGGTCAGAATAAAAGTTCAAGATGATGCCATATTGCAGCTTGTAACCAGCCTTGATGGAGAAAAAGAGATTGACCAAATAGCAAAAGAGCAAAACATCGACCCCAGCGAATTGAAAGTCTTACTTGACTTTTTGCAGGGCAAAGGGATATTAGACAACGTCGAGCCTAAAAGCGATTTTTTTCACTACGAAAAATATCGAAGAGTTATACATTTCCTCTCTGAGTACTCTGTATCTCATGAGCATTTGCTTGAAATGTGGAAGAACATTAATTCTGCAACCGTTATGATTATTGGACTTGGTGCAGTCGGAACATGGGTAGCATGCAATCTTGCGGAAACCGGCGTTGGAAGACTAATCCTCATGGACGGTGATAATGTGGATGTTACAAATCTCCATAGGCAATATGGTTTCCGTGAAGAAGACATTGGAAAATATAAAATAGATGCTCTCGAGCAAAGAATACATGAATATTCAAAAGATATTCGAATTACAAAAATCCCGAGATATCTCGAGAGTAACACCCTAGACGATGTAGGAGAACCGGGAATTAACCTTATAATTAATTGTGCCGATAAGCCAAATGTAGATACAACTTCTCTTTGGATTGGCGAATATTGTATGAGGCACAATATTCCTCACATTATAGGCGGAGGGTATAATATGCATCTGTCCTTGATCGGACAAACTGTTTTACCTGGTAAATCTGCCTGCGTAAAATGCTTTCAGACTCAATTAGAGGAAGAAAACAAAATCGATACTTCCGTGGTAAAAAAACTGGCAGTAAAGAACAGAAAAGTCGGTAGTTTTGCTCCTATGTGTTCGTTGATTGCTAGCATGGTGGGAATGGAAGCAGTTAAAGTACTGACCAAACATATCGAGCCATCAAATATCAATAGACGCGGGGAATTTGATATCTACACAATGGATATCAAATACAAACCGTACGAAAAGAGGGATGACTGTGAATGGTGCGGAGAACATGGAAAATATTGTGGTGCATAATGCATCCGAAAACAATCTGAAAAATATTACCGTAAAACTCCCTATTAATAAGTTCACCTGTATAACCGGACCATCTGGATGTGGAAAATCTTCTTTGGTTTATGATACGATATATGCCGAAAGTCAAAGAAGTTTTTTGGAAAGTGTATCGGGAAATCTTTTTGGGCAGAAACTAATGGATAAACCAGCTGTAGATTCTATTGAAAATCTACGCCCGGCATTAAATGTGTCCCAAACTTATTATAACGTCAATCCGAGATCTACAGTCGGAACCATTACTGATATTTCGTATTATTTAAGAACACTATATGCGTTTATTTATAATCAGTCACACTCTAAAAGTGTTGATATGAATTATTTTTCCCCCAACAATCCTACATCCTGCTGCCCGTTATGCCATGGCTTAGGCGAAGAGTATATTATTGACGAAAAAGCATTGATGCCTAATCCTGCAAAACCCCTTTCATCTGGCGGCATCACTTATTATAAGGGTTCAAAAACGTCTATGGAGTTCAAGCTATTAAATGCACTTTGCTTGCACTTTGGTATAGATATTGAAAAAAAAGTTGGGGATTTAACAGAAACAGAGCGGCAACAGCTTCTTTATAGGCGCGATGTTTTGGAAATTCCGTTGCGCTTCAAATCACCGAACGGAAAATATCGTCAGAAAACGATCAAGTCAAAAGGTGCATTTTGTGAACTGCAGGAAAAATTACTGGATATTGATACCCCATCGACATTTTTGAATATTTCAAAGTATTTGAAAAAGGCCCCCTGTTCACGGTGTGGGGGATTAAAACTAAAAAAAGATATCCTTGATATTCGTATTGCTGGCTATAATATCGGAGAATTAGAACAAATCTCGCTAGTGCAGCTATCTCAATGGTTGAACAGCGTATACACGGAACACGAATTTACAGCATATTCCAATCAGATTTTACATTTGTTGAATGAAATCCGAATCCGGGCAAAAAATCTAATTGATCTAAACCTCGAGTACATAAGTATCGGACGCAGTATTCCGACGTTGTCAGGTGGAGAATTACAACGAGTCCGCATTGCCAATCAACTTGATTGTAGTCTATCTGGATTGATTTACATACTGGACGAGCCTTGCAAAGGATTGCACTATCGCAATGTTTCATCCGTTGTAAATGCGACCAAGCGTTTGATTGAGAAAGGTAATACGGTATTAGCTATTGAGCATAATCATCAGTATATTTCAGCTGCCGAGCGAGTGATTGAACTTGGGCCGACAGGAGGTCCTTCTGGTGGGTATATTATCAGCGAACATCAAGGTGGATCTGTATTTCATCCTAAAATCAGATTTAAAAGTGTAGACCCGGCTAAAGACTTTATCTCGTTTACAGGGATTACTCATCATAATTTAAACAATATTGATGTTTCCTTCCCATTTGGAAAAATCACCTGTATTACCGGTGTATCTGGTTCTGGAAAAAGTTCGGTTACTGACATTATTGAGGAAATCTGTTCAAACAAAAATTACACACACTGCAGGGATTTTTTTAATGTCTCAAAAATTAAGCGGGTTATGCGCGTAAACCAGCAACCTATCGGCAAGACACCACGTTCAACAGTCGTGTCATATTTGGGAATATATGATACGATACGCGAGATATTCTCTAAAACAGAACGAGCCAAAGAACTAAATCTTACAGCTTCAGATTTTAGCATGAACACTGCCGGAGGAAGATGTGAGTGCTGTCAGGGGACGGGCAAGCAAAAAATAGAACTAACATATTTGCCCGAGACATACATCACATGTCCGGAGTGCAAAGGATATCGTTTCAAGAAAGATGTGCTATCGGTAAAGTATAATGGGTATAGTATTAATGATATTCTTAATACTCCTATCTCTAAATTGATGGATATTTTTTATGATAATGAAACTATCTCTGGTGTTCTGCAATGTGTAATCGAGATAGGATTGGGCTATTTGTCATTAGGACAAATGTCGATGAGTTTGTCCGGTGGAGAAGCTCAGAGAATTAAACTCGCTAAGAGTCTCAGTGTAAAGTCAAGAGGCAATGGGTTATATATTTTAGATGAGCCAACATCTGGACTCAATGATGTAGACATTCAAAAAGTAGAGTACATCCTTAATAGACTATCAAAAAACGGAGAAACTATTTTAATTATCGAACATAATTTGGAATTTATTGCGAGAATTGCAGATTATTTAGTTGATTTGGGCTGTGTAGCCGGTGATAATGGCGGCAAAACTGTAATTGCAGGTGATCCAAAAAAAGTAATTTCAAGTCCAAAATCTTCGTGGTATTTCATAAACAAAATGATTCCCAACGATAACTAAAGAGATAGAGCCAGGGCTTTATGGCCCCGGCTCTATCTCTTTAGTTATTCGGATAGCATTCTATGTTTTCCGCAGGAGCATGAATTACTTCATCTAGATTAGGGGCAAAAAGTTTATCAAACAAAATCTGATTTCGCTTTTTGGCATCGGCCAACAGTTTTGTGTAAGAAATGACTTCAATGTACTCGTGTCTGAACTGATTAAATCCCGTATATCCGAGGTTATCCGCCGTAGGAAGCAGGCTACTGTTCAAACAATGAGTGCGCATTTTATCTGTTAGGTCACAAATAACATAGCACCTGAATAGTGTGCCCTCTGTAATACTGAATGCCTGTCCGTTTGCCTTCTTCTTTTTCCCACTGCGAATCAGATCTACATACTCCCCGACTTGATTGATCGGATTTTTGCTGTCATTGTCAGGTTTCTTAAATTCAACGATTGTTACAGTCGAAAGCGGTTCGTCGCTATCAGAATATGCAAATGCCTGGTCAAACACAACAATATCGGGTTCTTTTCGGCTGTCACTATCTATTACCGGCATAGATTTGAGAGTCTTATCTGATGCCAAATACCTGTGATATGCCAAACGCTCATCTACGATCCAAAGATTCATCTCCTCAAAAGCAATGTCGTCTGATGTGTGCCTCATAGGACAGATAATAGAATGAATTACATCTTCCTTTTTAAAGCTGCCATCTTCTTGAATCGTGAGGGTCTCTTCCAGCATTGCAAGCAGCGCTTTCCGTCTGGCGACATATTCGGCAAGGCAGGTTTTACTAAGTTCAGTTACACCCGACCAATATTTCTCAAACAATACTTGATATTACTACTGCCTCAAAAAGTGGCCAAAGAGCTTTTGATTCAGCTAGTCTAAGGCTATTTAAATGTCCACGAATATCTAATGCAAACATAGTTATCCTCCTTCGCATTTAAAGGATTAAGCATTGTAACACCTAACGCCATTTTGGCATCTTTTATGTCCCGAAAAACGGACAATTAGTTTTTTAACGCCGTAACAGGAATCACGAACACCCCATCTGGCCGTTGATAGGCTGCATTTGCCATACCGCACAGCACGCAGAGAACCGCTGGGGGCTTTCCTTTGGGGTCTTCCGAAATCTGCTTTTTGATCTCAAGCAAGTTGGCTGCGGCAGCGTCGATTTGGTTTGCCCCCAGTTTGATTTCAAAAGCGCACCACTGGCCGTCAGGCAGTTCGATGACAGCATCGATTTCCTGATTTTTATAATCCTGATAGTGATACATGTTTGCTCCGAAAGATTCAGCATAGATTCGAAGATCACGCTCACACAGGGCTTCAAACAAGAAACCAAGCGTCTCCAAATCGCCCATCAGTCCAGCAGGGGTAGCTTTCAGCAAAGCACAGGCCAAAGAAGGATCGGAGAAGTGCCGCTTTTCAGCCTGCTTGATACGGACAGAGGAACGGATGCCGGCGGAGAATGGCGGCTGATTGTCCGTAATGAACAACCGCTTGAAAATATCCAGATAAGCAGACACCGTGTTGGAGTCGATATCCTCGTCATCAACCGCCTTGATGTCTTTCGTTAAAGTCTTATTGGTGACGGTGGTGCTTTCATTGCGGGCCAGAGAGCGCAGCAGCAGGCGCATCTTGGAGGTATCGCGCTTCACACCGTCGATGCGGTACACATCATCATCAATAACGGCGTTGAGGTATTCCAGCGGAAGCAGAGCAGCCTGCTCGATGGGTAATCCCAAACTGCCGGGCCATCCGCCACGGATAATCAGCTCAATCAGCTTTTTCAGGTCCACCTCGCCGGTCAAAGCAGGGGCCAACTCACCGTGACACAGCTTTTCCAGTGAGACCTTCCCGCAGGAATCCCCGGACTCATACAGGGACATAGGACGCATCCGCAGCTTGGCAATACGGCCTGCCCCGCTATGCAAAATCCCCTTATGGTTCGGCGTGGCAGATCCGGTCAGAATGAATTGTCCTTTTTCCGCAACCTGATCCACTTTGTACCGCACGGCATCCCAAATAGGAGGAACTTCCTGCCACTCGTCAATCAGGCGAGGCGTTTCACCGTCCAGAACCAGAGCAGGGGACAATTCGGCCAGCTGGCGATTCTGGAAGTTGTTGGCAGGATCACCGATGTAGATCTCGCTTTTACTGTGATAAGAGGAAGTCCAAGTCTTTCCGCACCATTTGGGTCCTTCAATACAAACGGCGCCAAACGCCGACAGATATTCCTTAACCTTTGTATCAATAACGCGGGGTTTGTAGTTCTGCTTATCCATAAACGCTCACCTCGACTATAAGCTGAGTCTATTATAATCTATTCAGTTAAATTTTACAACTCCGTTCAGTTAGATTTTTATTTTCTATTCAGTCATTTTTTCAATTTTCAATCGTTTTCTGCTTCTTCTGTGGTGTTGAAAAATCAATAAAAACTGATATAATGGAAGAAAAAACGAGGAGAGTGGCACAATGGCTAAAGGCTATATCTATATTATGACAAATCCCTGTCTGAAGGATATGGTGAAGATAGGTTATGCCACTAATGTAGAGGATCGGAGAAAGCAATTGAGCACCACGGCGCTTCCCTACGATTATGAGATTTTTGCTACCTATGAGACTTCCGGCAAACTGGAAGACAAGAAACTCCACAAGCTGATCGATAATCTGAATCCCGATCTCCGTGTGTCCAAAAACCGGGAGTTCTTTGTGATGTCTGCCGAGGATGCATATGAATTATTGGAAGCAATCGCAACTATTAGCGGTTCTCAGGACAAGCTGCAAAAGAAGCAATCCAATGCCACTTCCACAGACAGCAAGAAAACCAAAAAGCCGCCTGTAAATTTTGCAAAGTGTAACATCCCAGTAGGTGCTGAACTCGTATATGTGGATGATCCAACCGTCCGGGTGACTGTGGCAACCGAGCGCAAGGTGCAATACAACAACGAACTGACATCTCTTTCGGCAATCGTGCAGAATATTAAAGGCATTCAAGCCGCCGCTGGCCCCAACTACTTTACGTACAACGGAGAAATCGTATCCGAAATAGCAGCAAGAACACAGCGGAAGGCTGATTGACCACATATTCTGTAGCCGTTGAGGATATTCCCATTACTAAATTTTCTTTTGGCTGACGGCAGATACTATGGAAAAACTCCAACTATACAAGTAATCTACGTTTTGCTAAACTTACATTGTATTTTGGGTCAGGTAAATCAAAACTGACGAGGGATGGTTGCAAGAACTGCACCTATACAGTGCCGCACATTTCTGGTAAACTAAATCCGTATTTAGGGTCATGTGAATCAGATTCGTGGAGCGACTATGCAAAAAGTGCAAGTGGACTATCCTACGTAAATTTGGTAAACTGAACCCATCTTTTAGGGCGGAGTAAGTTAGGGCGGAGTAAGTTAGGGAGGAACAGCGACGGGTAAGGGCGAAGTGCGCCCATTCGTCTCCTCAAAACGACCTTGAACGAAAAGAACCAGTAATTAGACTGAGTAGAAATTAAATAACCAAGAAATCAAAAGACAGATCAAGTCTACCATCACCCTGATCGGGTGCGGAACTTGACCTGTCTTTTTGCATATAGATCGCTGTGGGATGCCAACCACGACCCGGCAGGAATACTTGAAAATTTGAAACCTTATCGATCATAGAGCAAGCCGTCAGGACGGTACGGCAGGAAAACCGTCAAGGGAGTCCGGCAAACTCCCAGCCTGCGGATCTCGCAATGGTGCGAGCCCGGCCCCGCAGGAACAGCACTCCCCGATCCGCGGCCGGACGGATCATTTGACACACGCAGTTGGCGACACCTTGTCTCCAACTGCACCCGAGTTCAGCGGTGGTGTCAGCGGCGGCTCGTCAGAGCAGAGGTCTTTACCTCTATGCCGCATTCGTACTGACCGTGGCAAAAGTAAAAAGAGACAGGAATCAAGACAAGGTCTGAAAAGCCCGGAGTTACAAGGCTTCTTGGCTCTGCAAGGGTCTCCTGTTCCCGGAAAGCAGCCAGAAACTGCAGCCGATGCCAACGGGCGAAGTGCGCCTATCTGAACAAACACTATGATCGATAAGGAGTTTTACATATGGCAAAGAAAATCATCAAGCTGGGTACATACCGCACTCTGGTTTCCCAGTTGGACAAGCTGGCCCGGCACAACCGACAAGGCAGTTTCCAAACCAAGACACGGTACTACGAGGCCTGCAAGCGGTTCTGCGCATTTCTGGCGGACGAGTTTCACCTTCAGAAGCTGACCAACATCAGCGGCAAACATCTAGTCAGCTATGTGCTGTACTTACAGGATAACGGCCTCGCTGCCAGCACCATCAAAACAGATCTGGCGGCCATCCGTTTCTTCCATGATAAGATGAGCGATCCCAAGTACGAACTGCCCACCAACGATGAATTGGGCGTAGAACTGGAGCGGCGGCGCTTTGGCAGCGTAGACCGCACCTGGAGCAATGTGGAGTTCAACAAGATGCTGGGCAGAGCGTTGGGCGATGATGGGTGGGATTACATTCTGGCCCTCTATCTGGGGCGTTTCACTGGTCTGCGCATCCACGAATGTTTCCGCATTGATACCGCTACTGCCGAGCAGGCTCTGCGTGAAAACGCCATCACCATCAAGGGCAAGGGCGGCAAGGTGCGCACCATTCCCATCGAGGATGAGCGCATCACCACACATCTGAAAAAGCAGTTGGAACGAACAGAGCGCGGCCAAAAGCTACTGGTTCCGGACGGTATGCCTACTGACCGGGCCATCCATCAGCTTCAGCTTTTCATCTATTCCAATCGCGGTGATTTTCAGGAGGATGCCAACCGTCCCCTGACCTTCCATGGACTTCGGCACACCTACGCCGCCGAGAAGTACCGGAAGCTGATCGACGGCGGTATGGGCAGTCTGGATGCCCACTTTGCGGTGTCCCGGTTGTTGGGCCATGAGCGTGCCGATGTGACCGATATCTATCTGGCCTCTCTGCCCAAGGAGGGCCGCCATGGGAAATAACGGTATGAATCCCAAAGCCACGGGTCAAACTAATCCCGGAGGCGAATGTATGGATTATCAGGAAATTACCCTTGGACAGGTCACCTATGAGATCCGCCGGGTCTATACCGGCGAGCGTTCCGCAGCGGATCTGGTCTTGGATCGACTGTCTCAGGCAGCTTCGGAAAAACCTTCTTTTGACGTTGACACCAACCCTGCGGTATAATATGCCTGTGGGTTAATTTGTCGTGAGGAGGCGAATATGAGAAACGACAAATTAACGCTGGGATTTGCCTACCTGCGTCTCTCCAACGAAGAGGCTCAGGGCGGGGAATCGTCCAGTATTACGAACCAGCGCATGATCGTACAGAACTACTGCAAACAGAACGGCATCACTTTGGTGCGGGAATTTGTGGATGACGGCTACTCCGGCGGCAACTTCGACCGCCCGGCCTTTCAGGAGATGATGAAGCAGCTCCAGCAGGGCAAGGCCAACACGGTCATCACCAAAGACCTGTCCCGTTTGGGGCGTGATATGCGGGAAGCCAGCTACTACGCGGAGCAGTTCTTCCCGGAGCACGGCATCCACTATATTGCTATCTCGGACAACTTCGATACCGAGCGTGAAAACCTTATGGCTCCCTTCCTTTTTGCCATGAACGAGGTCTACCTGCGGGACAGCTCCCGCAAGGTCAAGGATGTGATCCGCAGCAAGCGGGAGAACGGCCAGTACTGCGCCTGCCCTCCCTACGGCTACCGCAAGGACAACCAGAACAAGCACCGCTTGGCTCCCGATGAGATGACAGCTCCTGTGGTGCTGAGGATCTTCGAGCAGGCAGCCAAGGGCGATTCCTCCCGGAAGATCGCTCTGGATCTCAACGAGGATGGAGTCATTCCTCCCTTGAAGTACCGGGTGCTGTACCGGGACGAGTTCAGCGAGGAAGGAGCGGCTCGGGCATCGGATCTGTGGAACTATACGACGGTCAAGCGCATTTTGAAAAACCCGGTCTATCTGGGTCATACTCTCTTGGGCAAGAGCAAGAAGGTCAGCGTCAAGTCCAAGAAAAAAGTCCCGGTTCCCCGGGAGGATTGGGCGGTAACAGAGAATACCCATCCGCCGCTAGTGTCCAACAATCTCTATGAGCGGGCACAGGCCAACCTTGGACGGGGCTCCCGGGATTACCGGGCTTACGACCATGTGCGCAAAAGCATCTTCTCCGGCATCGCCGTCTGCTCCAAGTGCGGCTATTCCCTGTGTTCCTGCGGGACAGTCTACAAGGGAGAGCGGGAGAAGTACTGGTATCTCTCCTGCACCCATCAGCGGCAGGACATCGCCGATCCCTGCACCGGCGTCCGGGTGCGGTACGCCGACCTGTTGGAGATCGTGCGGCAGGAATTGAACAGCCTGCTGGCGCTGACAGACAAGCAGGTGGAAGCTCTCGTCAAAGAGGCTTTGCGGCGGGCAGGTGCCAACGAAAACCCGAAGGCGCTGCGGCAGAAGCGGGAGAAAATCGAGGCACGGATCGGCACCATCGACAAGATCGTCACCAAGCTCTACACGGACAACGCCGAAGGCCGTTTGGATGACGAACGACTGCAGCGCATGGTGGCAGATCTGGAAAAGGAGTCCGTCGGTCTGCAGGCCGCATTGGATTCGCTGACCATTTCAAGGTCGGCGGAGGAGATCGAGTCCAGCTATGCCAACTTCTTTTCTCTGGCTCGGGAGTACACGCAAATTCAGGAATTGGATCGCGAGACCTTGCTGACCTTTGTGGAGCGTATTGAGATTGGACCCAAGAAATATCCCGAAGGAACGGTCAAGGCAACACACCGAAATCAGCCCTACCGGCAGAGCATCCGCATCGTCTACAAGTTCATCGGAGAGGTGGCTGAGGAGCCTGTCCGGGAGCTTCCGGCGATGTCCGTGAGCGAGGCAAATGATACGCCAGCCTGAGTTGTTAGAAATTTGCGAGCCAGCAAACCCTTGGGGCGCAAGGGTTTCAAAATCGCAAGATGGAGAAGGAACATCAAGGGAGGTGGGCGTCAACCTGAAAAACGGCTACAACGGCGACCTGACCAGCCGCGAGGCAGGCTCTGTCGGCGGCCAGATGGTCAAGAAGATGATCGAGTCCTACGAGAAGAATCTGTAACTTCTCCTGCGGAGGAGCGCCCGGCCTGTCGGCCGGGCGCTCCCTTTTTTCGCTTATCAGTTATACTTACACCCATTATAACGTTCCATAGCTTTACTTTTCACGTTAATTATCCTACTATGCAGTCACAACAGCAAGACAACTCAACATGCTGAATAAAAATTCATCTTCAAGGAGGAAACTATCATGAAGAACATCAATACCTACATCCTGATCGTCATCGTCTCTCTTGCCATGGTCATCGCCACCGCTTTCCTGATGACCGCCGCCGACGAGCCCGTCCGCCAGGCCGGTATGTACCTGCCCATCATCTTCGGTGCCGTAGCTACCTGGGCTGCCGCCAAGGCCAGCTTCCTGGAAATGGACTATGAGGATCGCAAGGCGCAGCGCAGCGCCCGCACCGCCTGACATCAAAACTTCATTCCGCTTCCGAAACTTTTTCTCTCTCAAAGAGGAAGACCCCGCCGAAAGGTGGGGCCTTCCTCTTTGTATGCGCTCTGCAAGGTCCTTACAGCCGTCCCAGCAGCAGATATGTCCCCGCCAGCAGCAGCAAGTGCTCCGTCTCCCAACAGTCCCACACCGCGGGCAGCGGGATGTCCTGCGGCTCGATGAGCGTATCATCCAGCGCCGTCAGCTGCCGCTGGACGCACAGCACCCGCCGCTGCGCCAGACTGGACAGCGTCAGGCTGCTCCGGGGCGACAGGCCGCAGGACACCACCTGACAGGCGCGCAGCGGCTCCCGCCATGCGTCCTGCGGCAGCAGCAGCGTCCGGCACAGCGGCATCCGCCCCTGACCGGACAGACGCCGCGCCCCCTCCCGATCCAGCACCAACAGCTCCCAGCACCGCTGCCGCACCGCGCCGCCGTCTTCGATTTTTTCCAGCTCCGGCGGCAGTATCTGCTGCCATGCCGCGCCGCTGCCGCGATAAAAACCGCACGCCGCCATAGGCTTCACCTCTCATTTAGTCTGCCATGGAGGGAAAAACTTATTCCGGCGATTTTTTTGCTGTGCTTTTTCGCCGCGCTGTGGTATACTGGGAATACGATTCTTCAAAGGAGGCCGTCCCATGCAATTCCGCGCCCATCTTCATACCGTGGCCCGGCACCGCCGGCTGGTCCGCAGCTACTGCCTGAAGCTGGGCCTCGTATGGCAGGGTCTGACCCACGACCTGTCCAAATTCAGCCCCGTTGAATTCTGGCGGGGCTGCAAATACTATCAGGGCTGGCGCAGTCCCAACGATCAGGAGCGTTTGGAAAACGGGGTCAGTCTGGCGTGGCTCCACCACAAGGGCCGCAATCGCCACCACTTTGAATACTGGATCGACTACTGCCGCCGGGAGGATGGCACCATCTACATAGGCGGCTGCAAAATGCCGAAGAAATATGTGGCGGAGATGTTCTGCGACCGTATCGCCGCCTGCCGCGTCTATCAGGGCGACCAGTACACCGACGCCTCGCCCTACGACTACTACCAGCGCTCCAAGGATCTCAGCCGCACCGACGCCAGCCGCTTCATGCACGCGGACACGGCGGCGCTGCTGGACCGCTGGCTCCTGCTGCTGAAGGAGCAGGGCGAGGACGCCGCTTTCGCCCAGATCCGCGACGAGCTGCGGCGCGGCGGCGATTGACGCACTTCGTTAATAAGAAAACAAGACATTTCCATATGTTTTCCTTGCTTTTCCCCATTATTTGATATATACTATTGCGGTACATTTACATGAGAGGTTATCAACAACATGACCCATCCCTATAAAACACGGGAGGGCGGCGCTACTGTCACAGTCTTTGTTCCCTACGACTGCCAGAACCACTGTCCCTTCTGTATCAACAAAAAAGAATACGCAGACTGCACCGGCTTCAGTCTGGAGAAGATCATCGCCAGCATCCGCACCATGGACGCTGTCACACCCTATTGTGACTTTGTGTTCACCGGCGGCGAGCCGCTGGCCGATCTGGACGCACTTCAGCGGATGCTGGACGCCATCCCCACCACCCACAAGGTATATATCAACACCACCTTCCCCGCGCAGGAGACCACCAGCTTTGAGGAGATGCTGGCCTTTACGGAGCGGAACAAGGGGAAGATCACCTGCATGAACATCTCCCGCCATCTGGTACACTATGTGGAGGAGAGCCCCGACGAGATCCTGGGGAAGATCGCCTGCCCCACCCGCATCAACTGCGTGCTGTACAAGAACTACCCGGCGGACAAGCTCATCGCCTATGTGGAGCGCTTCCTGCCCTACAACATCCCCATTCAGTTCCGCTACGACTACACGGAGACGACGCCGGAGAACCTGTATGAGCAGGACAACGACAAGATCCTGCGGGATCTGAAGCGGCTGTTCACCTACAAGGGGCTGGACGGCTGCCGGATGCGCAACGGCTTCCACTTCGAGTACAAGGGACTGCACATGACGTACCACAAGACCCTTCCCTACTCCACCATTGTGGAGGAGGGGCCGGACGGCGTGACCTACGATATCCTGTACGACATCCTCATCAAGCAGACCGGCGAGATCCACAGCGATTGGACCGGTGTGAAGATGGACGTGGACGCCTACCGCAAGGTAGTGTTCGAGCCCTACGACCTCCGCGTGCTGGAGGGCACCGTGGATTTCTGAGACGACAAAAAAGATGACCGCAAAAGCGGTCATCTTTTTTTGCGTTTATTGCAGGTTCAGCTTGAACAGGTTGCTGTCGGCGGCGAAGTTGGTAATCTCATACAGCACCAGGATATCGTCGGCGGCATCGGCCAGCGGCTGTAGCTTCTCCCGGCAGTACCGCAGATCCACCATGGTGATGGTCTCATAGTCCCCGGCGAGGAACGGCACGAGGCAGTTGGCAAAGGAGTCCTTGACGACCAGTAGGTGCTTTCCGTTCTCCGTGCCGGTGCGCAGCACCGCCTTGGCGTAGTTGCCGCCCAGAAACAGCTCGTACTTGTCCTTCTTCTCCAGCGCCGTCATGTCGTACAGGCTGCCCCGCTCCGTGCCGTCGCAGTCGGCGGAGACGATGGAGATATCCGGGCAGTAGTCCACCGCGTCATATACGCTGTCCGGCAGCAGCACCTTGGAGTACAGCGTCCCCCGGAAGCTGTCGGTGGCCTGCACCAACGCATAGTCCCGGGCGGCGTGTCCGGTGGCCGCCGCCCAGACATGGTAGGCACTCTGCGCGCCCGCTGTCGTCCAGTGGTGGTCGGTGTGGTAGTAGGGATCCTCCACCCCCGCCAGCGCCGTGCGGGTGTCGGCGAACGTCCCGCCCAGCTTGTCCGTCAGCAGGGAAAAGGCCTTGCCCTCGTCGTAGTAGGGGGCGTTTTTCGGCAGGTATTCGCCCAATACCCCGGCGGGGCTGGGCGCGATCAGCGCCGTGCAGCGTTTGCCGCTGTTGGCGGCGAAGAACTGCTCCACCGCTGTCAGGTTCTTTTCGTAGTTGCTCCAGTTGAAGGTATCGTCGGTGACCTTGGCAAAGTAGCGCCCCTCCGCACCCAGATAGGTGCCGCTGATATCCTGCCGCCCCTCCGCTCTTTGCAGGGTGGAACGGGCGCCGGTCCAGAGGTCCCGCAGCAGGATCTGGTCGCTGGTGTAGTTCTCCACCTCGGTCATGAATCTGCCGGACAGCACGCTGTCCGCCGTCAGCTCCGGCGTGATCTGGAGATAGCGGTTCTCATTCTCGGAAAAGGTCCGATCCGGCGTAAAGAAGAAGCTGCCCACGGACAGGCCCAGCAGGATCACGCAGATGGCGATCAGCGGCGCCAGCATATTTCGTTTCATCGTGCAGCCTCCTCAGAATCGGAAATACAAAAACGGGTTGTAGCTGTCGCCCACCAGAAAGGCCACGGACACCAGCAGCACCAGCACCATCCAGACGGTGCGCAGCGCGTCGGACGCGGCGGGGGCCATGCCGCCCTCCCACCGGCTCCAAAGCCGCTTGGGCAGGGACGTGCAGCCGATGACCGCCAGCACCAGCACCAGCCAGAAGCTGCGCAGCAGGTAGGCGGCGGTGCCGTCGAACAGCGTGCCGGAGAACATATGCCCCAGATACGCCCCCAGCTGCGTGAAGTCGGTGATGGCGAACAGCACCCAGCCCATGATAAAGCACAGGCAGGTATAGATATGCCCCACCACGGCGGGTACACGATCCAGCCATTGCAGCAGGAACGTCTTTTCCAGCAGCAGCAGCACGGCGTAGTACACGCCCCACAGCACAAAGTTCCAGCTGGCGCCGTGCCACAGTCCGGTGAGGAACCAGACGATGGCGATGTTTAGCAGCTGGCGGCCCAACCCCTTGCGGTTGCCGCCCAGCGGGATATACACATACTCCCGGAACCATGTGGACAGGCTGATGTGCCAGCGCCGCCAGAACTCCGTAACGGTGCGGGACTCATAGGGATAGTTGAAGTTCTCCAGAAACCGGAAGCCGAACAGCCGGCCAAGGCCGATGGCCATGTCGGAGTAGCCGGAGAAGTCAAAGTAGATCTGGAAGGTGAAGGCCAGCGCGCCCAGCCATGCCGTGACCACGGAGGGCGCGGACATGGCGGCGATCTCCTCCCACACGGCGCCCATCTGGTTGGCCAGCAGCACCTTCTTGCCGAGACCGATGACGAACCGCTGCATACCGGCGCTGGCGTCCGCCAGTGACTCCCGGCTCCGGTTCTCCAGATCCGCCGCCACCGTCTTGTACTGGACGATAGGCCCGGCGATGAGCTGGGGAAACAGCGTCACATAGGCGCTGAAGTCAATGATGTTCCGCTGGGGCGGTACCACGCCCCGATACACGTCGATGGTGTAGCTCATGGTCTGGAAGGTGTAGAACGAGATGCCGATGGGCAGCAGCAGCCCCAGCGCGGGAATGGCCGTCCCCAGCAGGCCGTTGAGGTTGGTGATGGCGAAATCCGTATACTTGAAGAATCCCAGAATGCTCAGGTTGCCCACCACGGACACCACCAGCACCGCCTTGGCGCCCTTGGGCTTCCCCACGGCGCGGAGGTGTCCGATGGCCAGACCGTTGCAGTAGTCGAATACGGTGGAGAACAGCATGATGAGGATATATTTCGGCTCACCCCAGCCGTAAAACAGCAGGCTGAACACAAGGAGCAGCGCGTTGCGCAGCTTCTTGGGGCAGATAAAGTAGAGGATCCCCACCAGCGGCAGAAATGCCAGCAGGAATGTGGTGCTGCTGAAAACCATGGGTCGGCTCCTTTGCTTGAATCGTTATATATGCGATGACCGGAAAATGGGGCAGGCGAGCCTGCCCCATTCTGTTGGTATGCGGTTACTTGACGCCCGCCAGCTTGCCTACCTGGTAGCTGCCGCGGATGGCGGACAAATTGTTGGCGAAGATCACATCCGTGACGCCGTTGGCCTTGGCGAGGGCGGAGACGCTGCCGCTGTAATAGCGGTAGTCGATGACGTAGACCGTCTGATAGTGGTCCACCAAAAACGGCACGAAGGCATTGCCGAAGGACTCCTTCACCACGATGCACTTGGACCCGTCGGACAGGTCGGGGTTCTCAATGACGGTGTAGGGGTTGTCGCCCATGATGAACGTGCCGTACTTCAGTCCGGCAGCTGCGTCGGACTCATCGTAGATCACCTTGCCGGGCGTCAGGCTGTCTGCCGTCTTGCCGTACTGCATCCGCGCCTCGGTGCTGATGGGGTGGTACGCCGTCACCGTATCGGGGTGGTTCTTCATGGCGTCGGGCTTTCCGCCGTCGTTGTAGAACGAGCCGAGGAAGCCGTCGTACTGGCTGACCTCATACTCCGACAGGCTGTGGGGCGTGATGCCCTTGGCGGCGCAGAACTGCACATAGGCGTAGTACGCGCCCAGCCCCGTCCAGTGGTGGTCGGTACGGAAGTAGATATACTCGCCGCGATGGGCCATCAGCGTATCGTGGAGAGGTACCGTCTTTACATTGTTCCCCATGGCGGCCAGAATATCCTTCTCCGCCTGAGCCTGATCGCTGCCGGGGATGTCACTGTACAGCGCGTCCGGCAGTGTGATGCCGCTGGACAGCGGCACAGCCATGGCGTACACGGTGCTGACACCGGCGAGCTGGTCAGCCACGGATGTCACGATATCCGCATAGCTCTTGGCCAGACTGTCCACGTAGTTGTACATCTCGAAGCCGGTATCGCCCACCATATACACGCCGCCGGACTGGTAGGGCGTGGCGTCGGTGGTGATGGTGTCCAGCGTCTTATTGCCGGTGGGCTGCTGGGTGTCGTCCGGCTGCTGACCGTCCTCCCCGCCCTGCCCGTCCGTGCCGTCGTCGGGCTGCTGCCCGTCGTCCGGCTGCGTTATGACCGGGTCATCCGGCGCAGGCGCCGGCTTATCTTTTTTGAATACGTCCGTAAAAATAGCCAGCGCGCCCAGCGCCAGCGCCGCCAGCACGATCACCAGCAGCAGGGCGGGCAGCGGACTGCGGCGGCGGCGATAGCGGCGGCCGCTATATGCCCGGCGCGGGCTCACTTTACATACTCCTTGATGATGCCGCGGGCGGTGTCGGCGTCAGAGGTGACGCACAGCACCACGCAGGTGCCGTAGGTCTCAAAAATCGCGCCGTTGATGCGCTCCACCTCGGCGGGCAGATAGCGCTCCATCTCCGTCTTCTGGCTGTTCAGAAACTCCTGCATGGACGTGCGGAGGGCGGAGGCGGCCGCCGCGTCGTAGCACTCGATGACAAAGACCTCCTCGGCAGTGGAGCCGGCGGACATATACGCCGCTGCGTCGCACTTTTCCGGAAGCTGGAAGTAGTAGCCCAACTCCTCCTTGGAGACGGCGGACAGCTCGGACTCAAAGGCGGTCTTCTCCGCCAGCGCCTTGGCCAGACTCTGTGCGTCCACGGTGGTCGTTTTCCCGCCGCAGGCGGTCAGTGCCAAAACAGTCATCACGGCAAGCAGCAGCGAAATGATACGTTTCATATGGATCTCCTCAATCTATTTATGTAGTGCGGGGAAAGGCGAACTTTCCCGGAAAATTATTATAGTACAATCCGTGCAAAAGTAAAAGAGTCAATTTGTAACAAAGCAGTTAATTTTCCGGAAAGGACGCGTCCTCTGTCTCTTATGACGGTACGGACGGGCAAATCGTTCCGTACAAGCCGTGTTTTGCCGCGTCAAAATTCCCCCTTGAATTTGTGCGTCGTCTACGGTATAATATCCCCGTTATGTGCCGGTGTGATGGAATTGGTAGACGTAGTGGACTCAAAATCCACCGCTGGCGACAGCGTACCGGTTCGAGTCCGGTCACCGGCACCACCGAAAAGAGACATCCTCTCGGATGTCTCTTTTTTATTGTGTTTTCTCTTCTTGCAAAAGTGCCGCAAACCGGGTACAATACTCACAACAAAACTTGACCAAGGAGCGGCAATATGGCATTTCAGGGATATACGCAGGAGACAGTGGACTTTCTGTGGGGCATCCGCTTCAACAACGAGCGGGGCTGGTTCATGGAGCATAAGCAGGACTATCAGGAGCATCTGTTGGCCCCCACGCGGGCGCTGGCGGAGCAGGTCTATGACGCCATTCATGAGATGTGTCCCGACGACCCGTTTCTGCTGAAGCTGTCCCGCATCTACCGGGACGCCCGGCGGCTCCACGGGCAGGGGCCGTACAAGGATTACCTGTGGTTCTGCATCCGCACCGGCGATCAGGACTGGACGGGCCGCCCCACCTTCTATTTTGAGATCGGGCCGGACTATTACAGCTACGGCATGGGCTTCTGGTGTCCCCGCCCGGCGCTGATGGCCGCCTACCGCCGGGGCCTTGACCAGCACCCCGAGACGCTGAGCCGTCTGGTGCGGCAATTCAACAAGCAGGAGGTCTTTACGCTGAGTGGGCCGGAGTACGCCCGAAGCAAGGGTGAGACGACGGCGCTGCTCCAGCCGTGGTACAACCGGAAGTCCATCAATCTCCAGCACGATGGGCCGCTGGACGAGCGCATCTTCTCGCCGGAGCTGGCGCAGGACGTCATCGACGGCTTCCAGGCGCTGATGCCCCTGTATCGGTATTTCGACAAGCTGTGCGCCTCTGTCGCAGAAAGTTAACAAAGTATCGTCTTGACAAACCGCCAACGGTACGATATAGTAACGCTGTTTGAGGGAGTAATTCCGTACCGCGCAGGCGGGGCGAGACACACCGTCATCCCGGCGCATGGCGCCCGATGTGTCCTGAAAGAATGAGACTCATACACAGACCCGATCTGTGTATGAGTCTTTTGTTATGTGGAAATAAAAAAGTGGACATACAAGAAGGAGGAATCCCCATGGACAAGGACTATAACCGCTCACCGCAGGAGGTGCTGGACGAGCTGCACACCTCCGCGCAGGGTCTGACGCCGGAGGAGGCGGAGGCGCGTCTTAAAAAGCACGGCCCCAACAAGCTGAAGGAGGCGGAGAAACCCTCCGTATTCCAGCGCTTTCTGACCCAGCTGAAGGATCCCATGCTGCTGATCCTGATCGCGGCGGCGGCGGTGTCCGCCGTCACCAACGCCCTGAGCAACGAGAGCTTTACCGAGGTGTTCATCATTCTGGCGGTGGTGCTGCTCAACGCCATTCTGGGCGTGGTACAGGAGAGTAAGGCCGAGGCCGCCATTGAAGCCCTCCAGACCATGACCGCCGCCAAGTGCAAGGTGCTGCGCGGCGGACACCAGATCGTAGTGGAGAGCAGCCAGCTGGTACCCGGTGACGTGGTGGTACTGGAGGCCGGCGACGCCATCCCCGCCGACGGGCGGCTGCTGGAGTGTGCCTCCCTGAAGATCGAGGAGGCCGCCCTCACCGGCGAAAGCGTCCCCGTCACCAAGGCGGTAGAGCTGCTCACCGGCAGCGATGTGCCGCTGGGCGACCGGAAAAATATGTGCTACATGGGCAGCACCGTGGTCTACGGCCGGGGCAAGGCGGTCATCACCGCCACCGGCATGGACACGGAGATGGGCAAGATCGCCCATGTACTGGCCCAGACGGAGCAGGAGCAGACGCCCCTCCAGCGGAAGCTGACCCAACTGGGCAAGACGCTCAGCAAGCTGGTGCTGGGCATCTGCGTGTTCATCTTTATCTTTGACCTGGTGGTGGTGGGCGACTACTCCCTCACCGCCATTCTGGAGACGTTCATGGTAGCCGTGTCGCTGGCCGTGGCCGCCATCCCGGAGGGTCTTGCCACCGTGGTGACGGTGGTACTGAGCATCGGCGTGACCAACATGAGTAAGCGGCACGCCGTCATCCGGCGGCTCACCGCCGTGGAGACGCTGGGCTGCACGCAGGTCATCTGCTCCGACAAGACCGGCACCCTGACCCAGAACAAGATGACGGTGGTGGAGCACACCGGCCCGCTGACGCCGCTGGCCACCGCCATGACCCTGTGCAACGACGCCATTCTGGAGGAGAACGGCGCGCAGGGTGAGCCTACCGAGGCGGCGCTGGTGAACTTCGGCGCGGCCAACGGCTGCCCCAAGCCCCTCATGGAGACCCGGCAGCCCCGCTGCGCCGAGGCGCCCTTCGACTCCAGCCGGAAGATGATGTCCACCGTTCACCGCACGGACACCGGTTTCATCCAGTACACCAAGGGCGCGCCGGACGAGGTGCTGCGCCGCTGCACCCACTATATGGAAAACGGTGCGATCCTGCCCCTGACGGAGGAAAAGCGCGCCGCCATTCTGGCGGACAACAAGGCCATGGCCGATAAGGCCCTCCGCGTGCTGGCGGCGGCCCAGCGGCTGTACGACAGCCTGCCCGACAAGCTGGAGCCGGAGGATCTGGAGCAGGATCTGTGCTTCATCGGTCTGGCCGGCATGATCGACCCGGTGCGCCCGGAGGTAAAGGACGCCGTGGCGCAGTGCCGCACCGCCGGTATCCGCCCCGTGATAATCACCGGCGACCACAAGGATACCGCCGTGGCCATCGCCAAGGAGCTGGGCATCATCACCGACGCCTCGCAGGCCGTTACCGGCAGCGCGCTGGACGGTCTTTCCGACGAGGAGCTGGACAACGTTATCGAGAACTACGGCGTATACGCCCGCGTTCAGCCGGAGCATAAGGTGCGTATCGTCAACGCATGGCGGCGCAAGGGCGCCATCACCGCTATGACCGGCGACGGCGTCAACGACGCCCCCAGCATCAAGTCCGCCGATATCGGCGTGGGCATGGGCATCACCGGCACCGACGTCACCAAGAACGTGGCGGACATGGTGCTGTCCGACGACAACTTCGCCACCATCGTCTCCGCCGTAGGCGAGGGCCGCCAGATCTATGACAACATCCGCAAGGCCATCCAGTTCCTGCTGGCCAGCAACATGAGTGAGGTGCTGGGCGTGTTCTTCGCCACCCTGCTGGGCTTCACTCTGCTCAACCCCGTGCATCTGCTGTTCATCAATCTCATCACCGACTGCTTCCCCGCGCTGGCGCTGGGACTGGAGAAGGCGGAGCCGGACACCATGACCCGCCCGCCCCGCAACAGCCGCGACGGTATTTTTGCCGGCGGTGTGGGCTTTGACATCGCCTATCAGGGCGTGCTCATCACCCTCATCACCCTGACCTCCTACATCATCGGCCACTGCATGGAGGTGGGGTACTTCGAGATGCCCAAGGGCATCTCCGACGACGGCATGACCATGGCGTTTTTGACCATGAGTATGTGCGAGATCTTCCACAGCTTCAATATGCGCTCCCAGCGCAAGAGCGTGTTCTCCCTGCCCAGCCATAACAAGGTGCTGTGGGGCGCTATGCTGGGCTCGCTGATGCTGACCACCGCCGTGCTGGAGATCCCCGTGCTGGCCAACGCCTTCGGCTTCACCCCCGTGAGCTGGACGGAGTACGGTATCGCGCTGGCGCTGGCCATTCTGGTCATCCCCATCGTGGAACTGGTAAAGCTCTGCCAACACCGTGCCGCCGCCCGGAAGGCGCGGAAATAAGCGAAAAAAGAAGACCCTGTACAGGGTCTTCTTTTTTTATGTTCAGCTTCAGCGGGCGTTGTAGGCGGCAATGCCCTTGGCCAGCAGATCCATGGCGCGCTCCAGCGCCTCCTGCTTAAGCACGTAGGCGATGCGGATCTCGTTTCTGCCCTTGCCGGGGGTGGCGTAGAACGGCTCGCCGGGGGCGAACATCACAGTGTCGCCGTTGTCGTCAAACTCCTCCAGCAGCCACTTCTGGAAGGTATCGGCATCGTCCACGGGCAGGGCGGCCATCACATAGAACGCGCCCTTGGGACACTCGCACACCACGCCGGGGATCTCGTTGAGCTTACGCATCACCGTGTCGCGGCGGCGCTTGTACTCCTCGCGGACGGCGGCGAAGTAGTCGGAGTCCACGCTGTACAGCGCGGCGGCGGCCACCTGATCGATGGTCGGCACAGACAGGCGGCACTGGGCGTACTTCATGGCCTGTGCCATCAGCTCCTTGTTGCGGGAGATCATGCAGCCGATACGGGCGCCGCAGGCGGAGAAGCGCTTGGACACGGTGTCGATGACGATGACATTCTCGGCGGCGTCCTCAAACTGGCCCATGGATTGCAGCGGCTCACCGGCGTAGACAAACTCGCGGTAGGCCTCGTCGCCGATGATGAACAGGTCGTGTTCCTTGGCGATGTCCACCATCATGCGCATCTCCTCCGGCGTCAGCACGGCGCCGGTGGGGTTACCGGGGTTGGTGACCATGATGGCGCGGGTATGCTCGTTGATCTCCGCCTCCACCTTGGCGCGGTCGGCATAGTGGTAGCCGTCATGGGGCGAGGTGGGAATGGGATGGATCCTGGCGCCGCAGGTGTACGCCATGGTGTTGTAGTTGGGATAGAACGGCTCGGGGATCAGGATCTCGTCCCCGTCGTCGAGGATGCAGTTCATGGTGATCTGCAGCGCCTCGCTGCCGCCGTTGGTAATGAGGATGTCACCGGTCTCAAAGTGCATCCCCAGTGCGTCGTAATACTTCTGGATGGCTGCGATCAGCTCCGGGATGCCGGGGGACGGTGCATAGGCCAGCACCGGCAGGTCAAAGTGCCGCACGGCCTCGAAATATGCCTTGGGCGTCTCGATGTCCGGCTGGCCGATATTCAGGTGATAGATCTTCTTCCCCTTGGCCTCCGCCGCCACCGCATAGGGGTGGAACTTACGCATTGGTGACAGACCGCATTTCAACACTTTGCTGGAAAACTTCATGCTTATTGCCTCCTTGTAAAACGTAGTTGCCTTCCGGCCACCCCCATACTACCGCGTTTCCCTGCCGAAAGCAAGGGGGACGCCGTGAAAGCCCCGCCAAACATAGAGAAAAAAGCGGCCTCACGGCCGCTTTTTGTCATTTAGTTCATCTGCCGCCGGCGGGACAGGTTCACCGTGCCGTCGGTCATGGCGTTCAGGGAGTCCAGGCTCTTGCCGGTACCCTCCGCCACGCAGGAGATGGCGTCCTCCGCCACCACGGTGTGGATGCCGGTGCGAGCCTCGATCAGGCGGTCAAAGCCGTCCACCAGACTGCCGCCGCCGGTCATGACGATGCCGTTGTTGGAGATATCCGCCACCAGCTCCGGCGGGGTGCGCTCCAGCACGCCGTGAACCGCCTCCAGAATGCGCTCCACCGGCTCCTCAAAGGCCTCCAGCATCTCGGTGGAGGTGACGGTGATGACCTTGGGCAGACCCGTCATCAGGCAGCGGCCCTTGATCTCGATGGACGTCTCCTGCTCCTTGGGGAACACGCAGCCGATCTCCATCTTCATCAGCTCGGCGGTGCGCTCGCCCACCAGTACATTGTGCTTGCGGCGCATATACTTGACGATGGACTCGTTGAACTGGTCGCCGGCCACCTTGATGGAGGCGCTCTCCACCACGCCGCTCAGGGAGAT
>ERZ1026772.326-NODE-326-length-36720-cov-115.508441_pt1 | contig 36720 bp, 37 predicted proteins | sample MGYA00380124_ERZ1026772 | MGnify/ENA primary metagenome ERZ1026772 (study PRJEB33269, sample SAMEA4719760) | human gut metagenome | biome: human-associated habitat; feature: organic feature; material: feces | place: Cameroon | collected 2013-10 ...
AAGCTCTGCTGAAAGCTCTGCTGAAAGGAACGTGAAAGAGTCCAAAATACGGACTATTTCACGTTGTACCTCCAGTGGAGGTACAGGAACTTTAACATTTAATATATCGTCTTTTTTTAAATTTGTTTGATCAGCACCGTTGTCGTACTTTAGCAATTGTTTATTACGATTTAACACATAATACAAATATTTAGATAGTACAAGATTATAATTTTTAACCCTTAATCCACAAACTCTTTGATTTAATGTATACTTTTCTTCTTTATCAACTATAAAACACTTCGCAAGTGCCTTCCCGTTTGGTAAATCGCTCATAACCATGGCAATATCTTCTTTTTTTAAAGGAGTTAGTGATTTATTTGTTTTTCTAACTATTTTCATATTTGTAGATATTGCTTTTGATGTAATTATTATATAATTCCCATCAACTTCAACAACATTTTCGTGTCCTTTCCCATTGAAAAATTCTACTAAATCTTTTAACTTATAAAAATTTACTCCTGAATCCTTTTTTCTCATTAATTCATCAAATTTACTCATTTCATCTTTCTCCCAATCCTTTCAAGAGAATGTTCTTCAACTTGTTTTCTTAGTTTATATTCGTCAGTTAATAAGTAGTTTTCATCAAATTTTACTTTTGCAATCGAAGAAAAGTAATATCCATAATTTTCAATATATGGAGTGTAATCGCAAGTATCTGCACATATTAAAGCGTTTGTATTTTTAGATTTTCTACTTCCTAATCGTAAACTTACTTTTTTGATTGATAGTTTTTTAAAACCACTCTCAAAGAATAAATAACATATACCATTTTTATATGCTTCTGATCGATATGCTAAGCAATCAGGTTTCTCATGTCCAATAGCATCTATGAAATCCTTCTCACAATCTGTTAATGGTTCATGATTTCCGACTTTCTTCAAAATTTTATCGAATCCAGTACTAATACCATCAATTATCTTAATTTTTTCTGAAGGATAAATAGTTGGAATGAAGCTACTTCCATCATCATATGCCCAAAAAGTTAATATATCATTCCCTGCACCATGTTTTTTGATTTCAGCTCTGGCTGTTTTTGGTGTATTAGCCCAATATGATAATTTTTGTCCTGGAAATAAATTCGAATACCTATTATCAATAATGTTGCATCTTAAATTCCCGTTATGCAATTCGCTTATGTTTTTTTCATAAAAGTCATCTTTGAATTCTATACATCTAAAGAAATCTAATTCATATGACTCTATAATTGGTAAATATTCATTTCTTCTAGCCCCATAAGTAATGTAATCTTCTATTTTGTAATCTTTAACACCACTCATTCTTCAATCTCCATGATGATCTTATCTATTTCTTCTCTAAGTTTTTGTTCCCTTGCAACAATCTCTTTAATCTCAGCATTCAACTTAACAATATCAATCTTCTCTCTAGTATCTTCTTGTTCAACATAAGTTGATACAGATAGGTTATATTTGTTTTCTTCTATTTCTTCGAAAGAAGCTAAGTGAGCTAAATATTGGACATCTTCTCTCTTTGTATAGATATCGACAATGCTCCTGATGTTTTCGTCGGTAAGTCTATTGTTGTTTGTAACTTTAACACATTCTTTAGATGCATCAATAAATAGTACTTTGTTGTCTTGTTTATTCTTTTTTAGAACCATGATACAAGTTGCGATTGATGTACCAAAAAATAGATTTGATGGTAATTGAATTATACAATCAACAAAGTTGTTCGCAATTAAATATTTTCTGATGGTTTGTTCAGCACCACCTCTATACATAATTCCTGGGAAACATACTATACAAGCTGTACCATTAGAAGCTAGCCAAGAAAGACAATGCATAATGAAAGCTAAGTCTGCTTTACTCTTTGGAGCCAATACACCAGCTGGAGAAAATCTTGGATCGTTGATTAATAAAGGATTATCGTCACCTGCCCACTTAATTGCATAAGGTGGATTAGAAACAATTAATTCAAATGGTTCGTCATCCCAGTGTTGTGGGCTAATTAACGTATCTTCACACGCAATGTTAAACTTATCAAAACCAACATCATGCAAGAACATATTAATACGACATAAGTTATATGTAGTAACATTCTTTTCTTGACCATAGAAACCAGTTCTAATCGCTTCTTTACCCAATACTTTTTCAGCCTTTAATAGTAAAGAGCCAGAACCACAAGCTGGGTCGTATACTTTGTTAACTTCTGTTTTTCCAACAACACCTAATCTTGTTAATAATTCAGACACATCAGCTGGAGTAAAAAACTCACCACCTGACTTACCTGCATTAGATGCATACATTTTCATAAGATATTCATAAGCATCGCCAAAAGCATCAATATCATGATCCTTAACATCGCCAAGTCTCATGTTAGCTACACCATTTAATAGCTTACGAAGACTTTCATTTCTCTTTAAAACTGTCGCACCTAATTTATTACTATTAACATCAAAATCATCAAACAATCCTGCAAAATTTGATTCTGATTCACTACCCTTAGCTGAATTTTCAATATTATCAAAGACTATTTCTAGTAATTCATTTAAGTTGTCTTTTGTGTTTCTAACATTACCATCTCTATCAACAAAAGTAGCTGTGTCACTTTCACTAGCTTTTAAGACATTAGAAAATAATTGAGAAGGCAGTATAAAGAAACCCTTAGTTTCAATTAAGTCATCTCTTTGAGTAAGTGCCTCTTCATCACTTAAATCCCCGTAGTTAAAACCAATATTCCCTGCTTCCTCTTCGCCTTTGTTTATGTAGTTTGTTATATTCTCAGAAATATACCTGTAGAACATTGTTCCTAGTACATAGTTCTTAAAATCCCAACCATCTACAGCACCTCTTAATTCATCTGCGATAGCCCATATTGCCCTATGAAGTTCATCTCTTTCTTGTTCTTTCTTATTATCAATTGCCATAATATTCTCCCTTTAATTATTTTTCCACTTCCCTATACGTCTCATCAATGATGCTATAAAGGTAACAATAAACAGGTTTAGAAGATAGTGATTCAATATAAGTTCTATAACCATTTAATTGTTCATCATAGTGCACATCATCAATTGTTTTAGTCTTATAATCAATGATCACAATCTTGTCTTCGTATTCAAGTAACAAGTCTATAAAACCATGTTTACCATCATCCATGAATTCATATTCTTTAAAGATCTTAGCTTCTTTAATGTTTTTAAGTAGTGGTGAATCAATAAATGCTTTTATTTTGTTTATATATTTATTATCTACACTTGTATAATCAGGATTCTTAAAATCTAACATCTCAAGATAATAGTGAATCTTAGTACCAAGTTCCATTTTGTCTAAAATATCTTTAGTAATTAAACCCGCTTGTTTAGAGAAATGTGAAGTAGTTACTTCTGTTGGTATAACTTCGATATTGGGTTTTAATATTAGCTTGTTTGATTTTGTAAGTGTAGTAAACAAATCCTTTTGGATTATATTCTCCTTAATCTCAGGAATATCTTTATTAATTATAAAATTACTTAAATCATTCTTAATATAAGTAAGCATAGAAGAATAATTCTTAATAGAAGCCTTAGTAACATCATCTAAATTAGTATCAGTAGGTTCAATCTTATCATCAAAACAACTGACAATAATCATCTTCTCCTTAGCCCTAGTTAGGGCAACATAAAACAACCTAATCTTCTCACCAATATCCTCAAGATCATAATTATATTTATAAAGCTCTTTAATAAAAGTATCCCTAAGGCCCCTGTTATCTATAAACGTTGGCATGATAATACCATGATTCTTATCAAACAAGAAATCACCCTTTTTATCTTGTTGATTAAAATCATAAGACAAACAAGGATAATAAACTACATTATACTCAAGTCCCTTAGACTTATGATAGTTAGTGATTCTAACCGCATTTTCTACCTCACTACCAATCCTAAACTTAATATCATCCTCTCTATCAAACACATCAACAAGATAATCATTAAAGTCCTTATAGGTATAACCTAGATTATTTAGATTGTTCGCTAATTGGTATAAATAATCAATCTTCACATTAGAGGCATGAACATCCTTAATCTTAACTAGCTTACTATAAACATCAAAACTATCCATGATTTCATCTAAGATATTTGAAATAGTCTTAGTATCGATGTTTGTTTTAATATCGTTTATTTTTATATAAGTTGGCGAAGTAAATATTTGATTGTTGGTAATATTATTAAAAATATCCTCATCACTAGTCTCACACAAGAAACTTCTCTCTAACGAGATATATGCATGCTTATCATAGTTCACCAACAACTTAAAAATACTTCTAATAACTGTCAACAAATCAGACTCAGACATCCTCTCCTCAGTCTCAATAAAAGTAGGAATATTATTAGCAGTCAACACTTCCTTAAACACATCAAACTTACTAGACCTATCCATCAAAATAGTAATATCTCTATAATCACATAAGTGATCCTTTAGCTTGAAAGTATTAACCCTACTTTTAATATCATCCGCAATAAGTTGAGCCTCTATATATGCACTGTCTATTCCCTTTTGCTTCTCATAAGACAAAATCTCACAAGCATACCTATCATCCTTTAAATAAGATAAATTACCAGCTATTAGTTGATGACCCCTTGTATAATCAGCACCACCAACACTTGAGGACATCGTCCTATTAAAAAACAAATTAATATCCCTTAATACTTCAAATCTACTTCTAAAGTTATTAGTTAAATCAATCTTCCTACCACCAATACCCTTAGAATAGCTTTCATATTTAGTTCTAAAAATATCAGGATTTGCATATCTAAAACGATAAATAGACTGCTTAATATCACCAACTACATAAACATTATTATTAGATATTTTACTGATTAATAGCTCTTGAATATCACTAGTATCCTGATACTCATCAATCAATATTTCATAGAAATTATTCTTAATAGATTCTCTAATCACATCATTTTTATCAACAACCTCAATAGCCAACTTAGCTATATCAATAAAATCATAGAAATTATTCTCTTTCTTATAAATATTAATTCTTCTATTTAATTCTTCAGCTAAATCCAATAAACAATTAACATAATCTTTATTTACAAGTACATCACTTATAAGAGTTGACTTATCATACTTAGTTAATTCATTGATTTCCTTTATTATGTCCTTAATCTTATCCTTTAAGGCTAAGGCATCATCATCATACTCTTCCTTATTCTTCTTCCTAACTGGACTAATATTAGCTACATAAGAACGTACCTCTTCATAACTTGATAAATTATTAATACCCTGCCAATTATTAAAGAATCTATTCAAATCATCAAGCTCACTTATTTTATTTAGCAATTCATCTACCTGCTTAAGCTTTTGAAGAAGCAATGATGTATAACTATCAAGTTCATCATTTAAATGAGAAGTTGAAAAGAATAAATCATTATATGTTTTAATAAAATTATCCCTATCATAAATAAGATCCAATTTTTTATTTAAACTCTTCACAAAACCCTTAACAACATCATCATCCTTAACACAATACTTAGAAATAATATCTTTGAATACATCATTAGAAAGATATTGTTCCTCAAAGATTTCATCTAAATACTTATCAGTTATCCCATTAATAATATTAGAATCAGCTATATCAATATCATTATCTACATTTAATAATTGATGATACTTCTTAACTAAGAATAATGAATAGGCATCAAAGGTCATAATATAGGCTGAATCTATTTTGTTTAATTGATTATTCTTAATACTTTGGTCTAAAGAATTATCCTCCACTAAAAGCTTAATAACTCTTTGTTTCATCTCGGCAGCAGCCGCATTAGTAAAAGTAAGAACCAACAGTCTATCTACATCTATATTATTAGCTAAATGATTAAAAACTCTCTGAGTTAAAACCTTAGTCTTACCACTACCTGCCCCAGCTGAAATCATGGTGTTATATACAGGAGCAGTAATAGCTTCTAATTGCTCATCAGTATATCTAATCTCCATCTATCACTTCCTCCTTTTTAGTTTCACAATAAACATAATCCTTAATTCTCTTATAACAGATATCCTTATATCGACAATAAGTACATGAAACATTCTTATTATCAATTACCTTTGGATTAATACAAAAGTCATTATTTAGAATACTTGTTGATGCTTCTAGTATTTTATCCTCAACAAGCTTAATCATATCTTTCATATCTTCATCTGATATAACCTTAGAATTCTTAGACAAGTCACCATTTTTAGTAATAGCCAATTTAGAAACAACACTAGACTTACCATCTAAATCCTCTAGAATATTTATTCTACTAATATCATTAGAAGTAAAACCACTTAACTTCATATCCTCATTCTTTTGAGTCTCTATGTCTTTCTTTTCATCATAAACATACTTAGGAGCTACTAGATGCTGAAGATAAAAACCAATTATCTTAGAAGGATCTTCTTGTAGTAAGTATAAATATGAAGGTAATTGTAAATTTAGCCCAAACTCAAAATACTTCTCTTCAATCTTTGTATTACCAGTCTTATAGTCCACAATACATAGATTATCTTTACACTTAAGTATCTTGTCGATAAAACCTTTGAAGAAGATATTATCTCTTAACTTTAACTTAATACGCTTTTCACATTCAACATCATCAAAATAAGATAATTCTTTTTGTTTAAGGATGATATTAAAATCTTCCCTAATCTCTTCCTTAATCTTCTTGTTAAAATACAATTCCTTAGCACTAGTAAAAGTAACCTGATTATCCCAAAGCTCATCAAAATCTTTAGTATTGTCCAAAACCATTTCTTGTAAAACATTATGGGCAATAGTACCAATAGTATTAAAGAAAGTTATATCAGAATCATCTGGTCTTAAGATATTGTCTAGGTAATACTTAAAGGCACATTCATAATAGCTTTGCATGCTACTGTATGAAAGACACACTTCCTTCTTATTTACATCAAAGCGCTTATAACTATTATCATAATCACCATAATTATTTCTATCGTATGTTGAATACATCGAATCTAAATCATCATTATGCTCACCATACTTATCAAGATTATCCAACAGTTCACCATATCTATTCCTATTAGACTTATCACTATGTAAATATTTATTGGTATAAGTAATATAATTCACATCACTAAACAACATTTGTCTTTCATACTTATTAAAAGGCGAATTCTTAGAATAAGACAACATTAGATTTTTAATATTAGACAAGTTACAAATTAAATTCTCTTTAATAATTCTATTCTTATCATTAGTATCATCAATACCTAAAAGAGCACACATCTCATTGTCTAAGTATTCATTATCTTTCTTATATGCTGGTACCTTATCATTGAAGCCTAAATAGAATACATAATCAGCATCATCAAACAAATAATTATTTGAGACAACCTGAACTACATCCTTATACTTCTTATTCAATTTAATATGTTTTAAGTCTTCGACAATAAAATCATAAGCCTCATTTAAATCAAGATACTTATTTAAGATATTAACTAAATCTTTATTAGTTAATTCATTATAGATAGTCTCTCTATCTTTAAGCTTAATATCTTCTAAGAACTTCTTAGCTGCTTCTGTTCCATATAAACTATTATCACTTGGATAATTTACTTTAAAGTCATAATAAGAATTATATCTTTTGAAGTAATTCTCATATTCATTACTCGCAACAATATAGATATTATTGATGTCTATCCCATTTTCTAATAATTCAAAAATTGATTCATAAACATACTCAAGTTCTGATTCAATAGTGTCAAACTCATAGATGTTATAGTGTTTATCTATGATAGTATCCTTAAGTACTTTAACATCAATTAATCTTATATCTCCATAGCCGTATGCGAAAGTATCTTTATTGTGTTTATTAAATAATGGATCTAATATCAACAAGTTCTTTTCTAACAGTTCCTTCTTAATCTTTACTAAATCATTTAGCTTATTATTTGGATAATCCTTATCTTCAACAAAATATAAGCTCTCAATTATTTCCTTGGCATTATTTAGAGTATAGCCATAAGTATCCATCAAATACTTAACAGTATGATAATCATAATCAAAATAATATCTTTTCTTATATTCTTCTAAAGTCATAAAAGATATATCAACAAGACTCTTATTATTAGTAAGTATTTTCTCTTTAATGTCACTAGGACATATCAACAACATATTATCTTTGATATCTATTTGATGCATCTAGTAGTACCTTTCTAACCTCTTGCCTTAAAGATAGAGGTTCTAGTAAGTCAACTGACTCAACATATTGAAGACAAAACTTAACGATGTCTTCCTTTCCACACTTGGTATAAACTGTAAAAGTTTCACCTTCATCTGCCAACATTACATCCTTACCAAAAGTATCGATGATGACATCCAAAGCCTTTTTATCACATCTTAGCGTAACCCCTGTTTCATCACCACTATACATATAGATCTTATTATTGGCATAAGCATAGGCATCTAGATTCTTAGGCAGTCTTAGATAGTATTCATCTACAAGCTCAATGTCTTTCATTCTATCTACTCTAAAATGAGATAAACTATCATGGTTTTTACCCTTGCCTACCATATAGGCCCTATCCCCATTTACTACTAAGAAATAAGGACTACGATAATATGGCTCTTCTCTTGTATTAACTAATTTCTTATTGATGTCATAGTGAGTATAGTTAAACTCAATTACTTTCTTCTCGTTTATAGCTCTACTTATCTGTTCGATATTTAGAAGAAATTGTTTATTATCTTTCTTCTTATTATTAGGCAAATAAACATTCTTAAAATAATCATTTCTCTTATACCTACTTTGAGACGATAACAACTTATTAACTAAATCTTTACTAGCCCTATCAGGTATAAAGTGTGATGCGTGTACGGCGTTACATAACAAAAGAACTTCTGAATGTTGAAACAGACGATCCTTTAAGTAATAACCTATTTTATTTTCATTGTAGTCAGAAATGTCATAACCAAAGTTAATCAACATTTCAATGTTACGATACAGTGTTCTTCTATCAATTGTTATATTATATTGTTTCTCTATTAAGTTAGTTATCTCGGTTCTTGTTAGTGGATGGTTCTCATCACTAAATTCTTCTAACACTTTATATACAGCAAGAATACTAGTCTTCTTTTCTTCCATATAATAACTCTTCTTGATATTTCTTTGATTCAACTAACATAGCTTCCAAGAAATTTAAATAATATTCTTTCATTTCTCCAGTGTCCTTAGACAGTCTTTCTTTCATTGACTCTTCTCTTTTACTATCAAAAATAGGCATGTTGTTTTCCTTCTTATATAGAGCAACATTAGATACTACTTCCATTCTCTTTAAGAACAATTCCTTCATTTGATCATCAATCTCATTAATCATCTTACGACATTCCATTAAATCCATACTAAATACCTCTTGATATTATTATACCTTTTATGTGTTCATTTTTTTGTACATCAACTTGTGATTTTTTTAGTGATATAATTTATTAAAGAAAGATCGAGGAAAAATAAAATGGGATTTTTACAAGGCAAGACTGTAATTATTACAGGTGGAGGTAGAGCTACACTAGCTGATGGTAGTTGTGGTTCTATTGGTTATGGTATTGCGACTGCATACGCTAAGGAAGGTGCTAATATCGTTATCACTGGTCGTAATGTGACAAAGCTAGAGGATGCTAAGAAGGAATTAGAAGAAAAGTATGGAGTTAAGGTTCTTCCTATTCAAGCTGATGTTTCATCTGGAAGCAACAACGAAGAGACAGTTAAGAATGTTATTAAACAAACTGTAGACGCGTTTGGTAGAATTGATGTTCTTATCAATAACGCTCAAGCTTCAGCAAGTGGTGTTACTATTGCCGATCATACAACTGAACAATTTGATTTAGCTATATATTCTGGTTTATATGCAACATTCTATTATATGCAAGCATGTTACCCATACTTAAAGGAAACTAAGGGTACTGTAATTAACTTCGCATCAGGTGCTGGCTTGTTTGGTAACTATGGTCAATGTGCTTATGCTGCTGCTAAGGAAGGTATTAGAGGTTTAACTAGAGTTGCTGCTACTGAGTGGGGTAAGGACGGAATCAACGCTAATGTTGTTTGTCCTCTTGCTTGGACTGCTCAACTTGAAAACTTTGAAAAGGCATATCCTGAAGCATTTAAGGCTAATGTTAAGATGCCTCCTATGGGTCACTATGGTAATGTTGAAACTGAAATTGGTAGAGTTTGTGTTCAATTAGCTAACCCTGATTTCAAGTATATGAGTGGTGAAACTATTACTCTTGAAGGTGGCATGGGCTTAAGACCTTAATCATTAAAGATGAGGAAACGTAACTTTATAAGTTGCGTTTTTTTATTTTCACACAAAAATTCCTACACTATTTTAAATAATTGTTTGGTGGTAAACTATAGGTGGATGACCTATCCATGAGTCACAAAGGAAAACCCGACACGCCAATGTCGGGTTTTCAAATGCCTCCTTGTGACTATCACTGTTATTTAACCAACAGTGTTATTAGCAGCTTAACTGCTAGAGCGATCATATCTACCATCGCCATGGCTAAAGCCATTTTAAATTCTTTCATCAAAATAACCTCTCCATTTGTCACAAGAAAGCGTAGAAGTATCTTCATAAAAAGATCCTTCCTAAGAAACATACTCATAGTTATGTTTCTACTATATAATTGTCATTAAACTTAAAAATTCCTACATCGTTTTTTAAATATTAACAATTATTAGAAACATTGAGAAAAAACATAAGATAATTTAGGCAAATTAAAAGCTCAAGATATAAATTTGAGCTTTATTTAAACTATTTAGTTTCTTCTTTTGTTGAAGGTTCTTCAGCCTTAACCTCTTCTACCTTAGCCTTCTTTGAAGTAGTTTTCTTTGTTGTAGATTTTTTCTTAGCAGGCTTCTTAACATCTTTTTCATCAGTTGTCTTAGGTTTTCTAGTTCTAGGCTTTGCCTTAACTACTGGTTCTTCAACTTTAGTCTCTACCTCAGTTTCAGCTTCGAGCCCAGAAGATTCGAGCCCAGGGTTTGAGCCCGTAGTTTCATCCATTTCATTGATTTCTTCAACAAGATCACTCTTGCCTAATTTCTTACTAATATCGCTAGTATTTCTCCAGATTAATAAGACAATCAAAGAAGCTTCATAACCAATACGTAACATGATATTAAGTAAAATCAACAACATTAAACCAGTAATGAATGAGGTACCAACCATGATTTGGAAAGAATATAAAGTAATAAATAACGCAAAGATGATATAAGAAGCCTTTAACAATCCTTCAATAATCATCTTCTTAAAACTTAAGAATTCTTTAAGCTTAAGCAAACGCTGATCTTTTGGCTCCTCATCAGATTTTACAAACATAAGGTATGCACAAATACCACCTACTAAAGCTATCAGAAATAAAATTACAGTAACTACCGGATTTGGTCCATGATAATAACTATAAGAATACATAACAATTTCCTCCTTAACTATGAAAAGATTATAGCACTATTTATCTAAATACGTATTTCTCCATAGTACGCAGACTATTTTTTCCGAAAATTACCCATAGTACGCAAGGTATTTAAAAAAGATGTACCATTTAGATACATCCTTCAACAATTAATTATAAACTTCTGACAAATCGTAATAAGTACCGATATAACCCTTATCACCATCATTCTCAGTACCAGCACCACCGGTTACATAACCCTTCATTATTTCATCATAATAAGGATTATCCTTAGAGATAGAACCAGTAGTAACTAGTTCAATCTTACCCTTAGCTATCTCAATACTCTCATCAAATAAATCTACATAATAAGTACCATTAGAATGAAGACCGCCCTTGCCTTCTAAGAAATAGTTATCAATTGTATAACCATCCTCAAAAGTTTGAGCCAAGGCAATCAAAGTCTTCTTTTGAGTATCAGAGAAATTATTCTCACACAAGATATCAAACATCCAACTCATACCAACCATATTCAAGATATAAGGATGAGTCGCAATCTTATTAATCAAAGAATCAAGAATCAAAGCTTGATTTCTAATTCTACCTTGGTCATTATTCACAATGCCATCATACTTACGATTTCTTGCTAGCGCCAAAGCTGTTTCACCATACAAATTAGCTACACCCTTCTCATATCTTTGAGGATTGGCAACATTTCTTTGAGAATCCATATCAAGATGAGCAGTCATTGGCACATCAACCTTAACACCACCCAATTCATTAATACCATTCACAAACCAAGTAAATGAAGTCATACAATAATATGGAATATCGATATCAAGTAAAGCACCCAAAGAATCAGCAGGATTAGTAGGACCATTTTGACAGAAATGTGTAAACTTATCGCTATAACCTGTCACAATATTCTTTATAAAAGAATCACGAGGAACAGAAACAATAAGCACATGCTTCTTAACAGGATCAACTACCAACAAGTGGTTAACATCATTACGATAATACTTCCACTCATGAACAGAATCCTCACCATAACCATCCAAACCATTAAGCATTACCATAAATGGCTTTGAATATAAGTCTATATCTAAGCCAGCAGTATCATAAGTCTTCTCTTCATAATATGGCTTCTTATAAGTAGCTAGTGTCTTATAATCACTAGGATGATAATCAGAACGATAATCAGAAATAGAATCCTCACGATTACCAACCACTACCCAAGCATCAATGATTCCATCATCAATATCTGGTTTAATTTCCGCATAAGTGATAAACCAATGTAGATTCTCTTCACTTAGTTCTACACCCTCATTCTTTAATTGTTCTAGCACATAATCAGAATATTCCTTATCGAATGATTCTTGAACAGCTAAAACCTTACCACTTAAATCTTCAATAGAATTTAAATTCTTAGTAACAATTCTAATCTCATCAGAATAATAAAGTGGTTCTTCTACTGTAGGATCATCGCTTCCCTTTGAACAAGAAGTACATAGAAGTAAAGCCAAACAAGTCAACAAAGTAATTATTTTTTTCATACAAGTCCCCTCTTTATCTATTCTACAACAAGATTACTATCTCTTTTTAACCTTAAGACGATTAATTGCCCTCGCTAGATGTAACTTAGCATTTTGATACTCTTGAATGCTCTTCTTTTGAAGTAGTTCTTCCTTAGCTTTCGCTTCTGCCTTTTTAGCACGATTAACATCAATCTCCTCAGGACGCTCACAAGAGTCAACAAGAATTAAAACTTCACCATTTTCAATCTTAACAAGACCTGAAGAAACCGCAGCAGTCTTAAACTCTTCATTAGGCAATTTATACTTTAAAACCCCAGGTACTGTTGCCGTTATTACATTTCTGTGCTTTGCCAAGATTCCATATTGTCCCTCATTAGTAGGCACAATCAACGATTCAAGTGGCCCCTCATAGAACTTTCTATCAGCAGCTAGTATATGAGTCATGAAAGTCTCTCTCATTTAGAAGCCTTTCTTTTAACATCCTCAATTGTTCCCACATTATAGAAACAACTCTCTGGATAATCATCCATCTCACCATCCACGATAGCTCTAAAACCTTCAATAGTATCCTTCAAAGGAACATAAGAACCCTCTATACCTGTAAACTTCTCTCCGACAAAGAAAGGTTGTGACAAGAACTTTTGAATCTTACGAGCTCTATTAACAGTCTTCTTATCCTCATCAGATAATTCATCCATACCTAATATCGCAATAATATCCTGTAGTTCATTATACTTTTCAAGCGTCTCCTGAACAGCTCTTGCCACCCTATAATGTAAGTCACCAACTATATCAGCCTCTAAGATTCTACTTGTAGAATTTAAAGGATCAACAGCAGGATAAATACCCTGTTCCGCAATCTTTCTACTCAAAACAGTAGTCGCATCCAAGTGTGTAAAAGTAGTAGCTGGAGCTGGATCACTTAAATCATCCGCAGGCACATATACAGCCTGAACTGAAGTAACTGAACCATGCTTAGTAGAAGCGATACGCTCTTGTAAAGCACCCATCTCATTAGCAAGCGTAGGTTGATAACCAACAGCACTAGGCATATGGCCCAATAGAGTACTAACTTCACTACCAGCTTGAACAAATCTAAAGATATTATCTATAAACAAAAGAACATCCTTATTCTTTTCATCTCTAAAATACTCAGCCATAGTAAGACCTGTCAAAGGAACTCTCATACGAACACCAGGTGCCTCATTCATTTGACCAAAGACAAGGGCAGTATTATCAATAACACCACTCTCCTTCATCTCACGCCACAAGTCATTACCCTCTCTACTTCGCTCACCTACACCGGCAAAAATAGAATAGCCATCAGCTTGAGTAGCGATATTATGCATAAGCTCTTGAATTAAAACGGTCTTACCAACACCAGCACCACCAAACAAACCAATCTTGCCACCCTTTGGATAAGGTTCTAATAAGTCGATTACCTTGATACCTGTTTCTAGTATTTCACCAATAGGTTTTTGTTCAGAAAACTTTGGTGGATCACGGAAGATTGACCACTTGGATTCGAGCCCAGATTCGAGCCCTGGTTTGTCATCAATAGTCTCACCCAAACAATTAAACATTCTACCCAAGGTTGCTTCGCCCACTGGCACCATAATAGTATCACCAGTATCCACTACCTCTTGACCCCTATATAAGCCTTCACTCTTACCTAACATCAGACATCTTACAATGTTGTCACCAATATGTTCCACAACTTCCATAGTATATTCTTTATCATCGATAGTAACTTTTAGGGCATTCTTAATCTTAGGCAATTGTTCAAAATAAACATCAACAACCGAACTTGATACTTCAACTATCTTACCAGTATTCATTTCTTCGCTTCCTTTCTATGCTTCTTTCTTAAAGCTAGAGCACCAGCTGAAACCTCATTTATTTCCTGAGTAATCTCAGCCTGTCTTAAAGTGTTATATTGTAAAGACAAATTACTTAACAACTTTTCCGCATTATCATTAGCACTCTTCATCGCATTCATTCTCGCATTCTGTTCACAACAGAAACTATCAACCAAGGCACTATAGATAAAACCCGATATATATGAAGGCATGATAGAGTTCAATACCTCAACTTCATTTGGATAAAAACCAAAAGGAATATGTATCTCCTTTTCTTCCTTAGTAGTTTGAAACTCTTTTCTATGTAGTGGAATAAGTCTTGTAGAATAAGCCTTCGAATTAAAGGCATTCTCCATATCCGTATAAACAACAAAAATCTTACTTAAAGTCTTATTATGAAACTCCTCTAATAAAATAGAAGATATTTCCCTAGCTCTTTCCATTGTTGGATTTTGTGCTGTATATAAGAAAGACTTCTCGATTGGAATATTATGATTCTCATAATACCTTCTACCATACTCACCAACCACGTAAAGCTTACTACCATGATAAGAAGCCAACAAATGTTCTGCCTCCTTAATGACGTTTTGATTATAAGAACCGGCCAAACCCTTATCAGCCGTAATGACCAAAATACCATAGGTTCCTCTTTCCTTAGGCTCACCCTCTGGTGGATAAACATAGGGACTGTCAATGTTGTTAGGCGTTCTAAAAATTCTCTTAATCTCTGTCTTAAGCTCATTAAAATAAGGACGCGTATCATTTAGCTCCCTTTTAGCCTTTGTAAGCTTAGTAGAAGCAATTAGATACATCGCACTTGTAATCTTTTGGGTATCCTTAACACTTGCGATACGATCTTTTATTTCCTTAGTGCTTGCCATTTAAATACTCACGTGCATTATCAACAATACTTTCTTTAAGTTCATCATCCAATACCTTCTTATCATTAATAGTATTGATGATATCTTTCTTATTATTATTAAAGTATGCCAGCAAATCATTCTTAATACTCTTAATATTCTTAATATCAAAGTCATCAAACAAATGATTCAAGGCCGTTAAAAGAATAATAACCTCTTCATGCATAGACATAGGATGATATTGTTCCTGCTTAAGAAGTTCCATTAGGATTTGGCCATAATGAAGTTGGCTCTTAGTAGCATCATCCAAGTCTGAACTAAACTGCATAAAGACTTCCATCTCACGATATTGAGCTAAGTCTAATCTAATAGCTCCAGTAGCCTTTTTCACGATCTTATATTGGGCATCACCGCCAACTCTTGATACTGATAGACCGATATTGATAGCTGGTCTTTGTCCTAAGAAGAATAGATTACTCTCTAAAAATAATTGACCATCAGTAATTGAAATAATATTAGTTGGAATATAAGCTGATACATCACCTGCTTGTGTTTCAACAATCGGTAAGGCAGACATACTACCACCATTTAGTAAGTTAGCACTTCTTTCAAGTAATCTTGAATGTAAATAGAAAACATCACCCGGGTAAGCTTCTCTACCTGGGCTTCTCTCCAACAATAAAGACAGAGCTCTATAGGCAATCGCATGCTTACTCAAGTCATCATAGACAATTAAAACATCCTTGCCTTCATGCATAAAATATTCACCCATTGAAGTAGCTGCATAAGGGGCAATATATTGCATAGGAGCACTCTCACTAGCTGTAGCACTTAAGACAATTGAATACTTTAAGGCATCATGATCCTTAAGCTTTTGAACAATACCAGCAACACTACTAGCCTTTTGGCCAATGGCTACATAGATACAAATAACATCCTTGCCCTTTTGATTAAGAATAGTATCTAGGGCAATAGCTGTCTTACCAGTTTGTCTATCACCAATGATCAATTCTCTTTGACCCTTACCAATTGGAAACATCGAATCGATTGCCAAAATACCTGTTTCCAAAGGTCTATTAACAGGACTTCTATCCATAATACTAGGTGCTTCTTGTTCAAGAGGCAGATACTTCTTGGCATGAATTGGCCCCTTATCATCAATTGGATTACCAAGGGCATCAATTACTCTACCAACATATTCTTCTCCTACTGGAATTCCCGCAGTCTTATTAGTTCTTTTAACAACACTACCTTGGATGATATTTCTATCATCACCAAAAAGGATGCAAGAGATAGAGTCTTGTTTTAAATCTAGGACCATACCCCTAATATTGTCAGTAAACAATAAGATTTCACCATACTTAACATTCTTAAGCCCTGATACTTTGGCAATACCACCACCTACTGAAATAACTCTGCCTACTTCATCAGCGATAGCGTTTGGTGTCCAATTATCTAACGAATCTTGAAGAAGTGGAATGATGTTGTCGTTGTTTCTATATTTTTGCCACTCAGTCTTTAATTGTTCAAACTTAGAATTAGCGTCCCAATAATAAACATCATCACCTACTAATAATTTGAAACCACTTTTTAAATCAGATTCTTGCCATTCTAGTTCTACTTCACCATATTTTTCATTTAAAAAAGCTTCAAACTTTTTATTAATCTTTACACTTGGCTTTTTAGCACTATATAAAACAGCTTTCATTACTTTTCCTTCTTTACAGCTAGTAAAAATTCATCATAAGAATCATCTAATGTCTTATCTACTAATTTGCTAGTAGCCTTAATAGCTAAATCACAGATATCCTTATTAGCACTTTCAACTAGTTCATCGTGTTTCTTTTGACCCTGAGCCTTGGCATCCTCTACAATTCTCTTAGCATCTTCTTTAGCCTTATTTAATTCAGAGTTAACTTTGTCATCAAGTTCTTTCATTGCGATATTCTTCTTATCCTTGATCTCTTCATTAGCCTTAGCTAACTTATCTTGATATTCTTTAAGAAGTTTATCTGCATCTTCATTTTTCTTATTGGCACTATCATCCAAATCCTTATAATATGCTTCTCTTTTATCCATAAAAGCTTTTATTGGCTTATATAGGATATAGTATAGTCCAAAGCCTAAGATGATTAGGTTGAACATATGTAAAAGGATTTGTTGCCAATCAATATTTAATGGTAGATTCATTTAAATCACCTACAATACAAATATTACTAAGATAGCTACAATTAGCGCATAAATAACAACAGTTTCAATAAATACTAGACCAAGCATTAATGCAGTTCTAATTGAACCTTCAGCTTCTGGTTGTCTAGAGATTGATTCTGTTGACTTCGAAATAGCCATACCCATGGCAATAGCTGCACATGCTGATGAGATACCTACAACAAAGGCTGCTGATTTAGCCTTGTCTGAGTCAACACTTACTACATTTGTAGTATTAGAATCTTGTGCAAATACTGGTGTACTTACACACATTAATGAACATACGATCGCAATAACTAATAATAATTTTTTCATTTTTTAACTTCTTCCTTCTTTTCACTTACTTCGCCATAGAATAAGGCAACTAACATTGTTAAGACATAGGTTTGTATTAGAGCATGTAATAATGTAAATAATACAGCTACTATTACCGGTAATACAAAACTTAAACTGATTGAATAATATACTAATTCGTTTACAAGTAATCCACTTAGTAGGGCACCAAATAATCTAAAGCTCATTGAGATTGGTAATGAGAAATCTTTTAGAGTTTGACCCGCGCCTTTTAGACCATTGGCCGCAATACCACCACCAAGTATCACAAGATAAGACATCACACCCGTCGCAATAGCTGCGTTGATGTCAGCTAATGGTGCAGGTAATGTAATTGATGCCCCATGGGTATTGATAGCTTGTAGCCCAAAAAGTTCAAATAGCGTACTTATAAAGACATATGAGCCTGCTACAAATAGATAGACACTTAAGAATTTATGATGCTCAGGACTATTGCTGATAGCTAGTTTGTTGAAGTAGCCTACCCACTGTTCTAATAGTAGTTGGAACTTGCCTGGTACTATTTTGAATTTAGGCACAACAACTATTCTTATCACTAAGGCTACAATTAATATAACAACAGTGATTGTGAATGCTGATATCAAAGCTGGGTTAACATCCTTTATACCAAACAAACTAACTTTTCCAGTATCGTGTAATACCGCATCTTTCATGACTTCTTGAATCGTTTCACTTTTTGAAACTAGACCATTGGTTAGAATGATTCCCATTCCAACTAGGGCCATCAAGACAATAAAGAATACAAGAAGTCTTATTTTCTTTTTCTTTGTCATAAAGTCTCCTTTTTTAACAATTTCATATTCTAGCACTTAGAGTCGAATTGTAAATAGATGACCGCTACTAGATATATAGGAATTAGAAACAAGATTGTCTTATTCATGAAGTAGTCACTTAAGATAGCACTGATGTAGGCTCCAAAGATGAATGTAAATAATAATATAACAATCAACATTCCTTCTTTTAGATCTTCCTTATCATGATTAATAGAATATTTTGTTAGATGATCCACAGCTTTTCTTAAGTTACCTATCATCATCATGGCTGGTAGACTTCTATTACACACATTCTTAAAGCCTTGTAAAGATAGTGCACTATTGAATGTAATCAAGGCTGCCACAATTATCTTGTGTGACAAGAATGAGGCAATAACAGTAATAATCATTTCAATTATTAGGACAATAGTACGCCAATGCATCTTAAAGTTATATTTACATTTGGTGTCTACAAGAGCACCGATGACACAGCCCAAGCAGAAACTACCTAGTGGTATTAGATATCTAGCTGCCCCTAATATATCTTTTTCAGCTAGGGCAATAGCCATCCACATCATATTTCCTGTCTGTAAATTAGCGAAGATCTTGCCACAGTTTAGATAGGTATAGACGTTTTGGAAGCCACCTATAAAAAATATAATGATTCCTATGAATAAGGAATCTGAGTGTTGTTTAGTATTTTGCATATATCTATCATAGACCTATTTCTATAATGTATTTGCATGAAACCGGTATCATTTAGTCTCTTCAAATTGTAAGTAGATAATGGCGATTAAATATAATGGTACTAGAAACAAGATGGTTTTATTTCCAAAATTAACACTTAGCATAGCGCTACTAATCGCACCTATGATAAATACAAGTAATAAGCCTATCACAAACAAGCCTTCTTTTAAGTCTTTCTTATGATGTTCTAAAAAGTATTTAGTTAGATAATCAATGGCCTTTCGCATATTGCCAATCATCATAGTAGTAGGAAGTGATCTATGGTCTACTTCTTTGAAAGCTTCAAGTGTCAATGCGCAATTGAAGGTGATTAGCCCTGCACTATATAGAGGAATAGCTAAACAACTTGCGATGATGGTGTTAGTCATTTCAATTATTAACAGAATAACTCTCCAATGAATCTTTGAGAGATATTTAAATTTAATATTCACAGAAGCGCCTATAGCACATCCAAACCAGAAGCTACATAGTGGTACTAAGTATCTAGAGGCAATAGATATATTCCCTTCTACTAGATTAATAGACATTAATATCATGTTGCCAGTTTGTAAGTTAGCGAATACTTTGCCACAGTTCATGTAGGTATAGACATTCTGGAAACCGCCAATAAAGAATAGGATGATCCCTATAAATAGGGAATCTGAGTGATGTTTCTTATTTTCCATAACTCTATATTAGTCCTATTTTTTTCTTATGGAACCACTTTCATTGAAGATGAAACCGTTATCATGTTGAAATGAAAATAAATGTCATTGTATTATTTAGTCAAGGAGGAGAAAGTTGTATGAACAAGTATTCAGTTATTAGAGTTTCTAGAAATCACGATTATGGACAATCTTGTACAGTGGAGATCACATTTAATACTTATGATGAGGCAAATGTTTTCTCTTCAAATTTAAATCGTTTATTTGGAAACAAAAGCCTAAATTGGGTTGTTGATAGATATTAATGAAAAATTACACTGTTATTAGAGTACATAAAAATGAGTTTGGACAAGCATGTAAGGTCTTAGATACATTCCCCGATTATACTACTGCCTATTTCTTTATTTCTAAGATGAACAAGATGTACCAAACAGCATCATTACATTTCGTGATTGATGCTTATTAGAGCCTAAGGGCTCTTTTTTTAATCCAAAAAAAGAAAACATCTATTCAGATGCTTCTTGTTTAATATGGAAAAATCTGACACATCTTACAATAAGTAGTAAGTTTTGTATCACCAAGATTCTTTAGACAATAATCCTTAAGCTCTTTCTTAGTCTTCTTATTAGAAGCTGCATTTGCCTGGACATTAACAATCATCTTTTTCTTATCAGGAAAGTCATTAGAAATAATCTTAGCTAATTCATTTTGATAGTCTTCTAAGCTTAGTTCCTTCTTTTGTGGTTTTGGCTTAGCTTTATGTTTAGGTTTTGGACTTAAATATTCATTAATAGTTTGGACAATACTACCCTTTCTATTATTCTTCTCAAGATAATCAGTTACTGCCTTATAACCTTGATCCTTAGAAATGATGATGAATTCTGCATCTTGATACTTTTCAATTAATCTGCCTACTATCAAAGATAATTGAAAGTCCAAGTAGTTCTTACCGGCATGATTGGTTTCTTCAATGACATATTGAGCCTTACTCTTTAGAAGATCAACCACAAGATCACCCTTTACAGTTCTAGAATTAACGCCTGTGCCCATAAGAATATAGATAATATCATCACTATCTAACTTATTTGCTCCTGCTAAACCTGCCCATCCAACATTCTCTGTATCTACTAAAAATATATGCATATTATTTGCCTTTCTTTTATCTTATAAGTCTAAACTATTCTCGTTTAATAGGAAATCATAAATTCCCATGAAAGTGATTCCTTCATCATTTCTCCAAATTGGACCATTTCCATTAACAACCACAATCTTCTTAAATGAGTCTGGAATATTAATTAACGATGCTTGTTCCTGGTCTATCTTCTCTTGAGTAGGAAGGGCAAATGCAGATTGAATATAATAACGTTGACTAGAACGATTAACCACAAAGTCTACTTCAAGCTGTTTGCGTGCTTGTTTTTCATTCTCAGTTCTTCTTACTTCAACCACACCAACATCTACGCTAAAGCCCCTGTAGATTAGTTCATTATATATAGCATTTTCCATCAAGTGGGTCTCTTCGAATTGTCTAAAATTCAACAAAGCATTTCTTAACCCAAGATCTGTATAGTAATACTTTGAAGGTGTACTAATATATTTTCTTCCTTTAATATCATATCTTTCAGCCTTCTCAATTAAGAAGCTTTCTTCTAAATATTTCAAATAATTCGCAATTGTTGGCATCGATAACGTTTTATTACCAGAACTCTTAAAAGTATCTGAAATCTTTTGTGGATTAGACAAAGAACCAATAGCTGAAGAAATCACCTTCATCAATTCTTCCATTCCCATTTCATCCTTTATATCGTATCTTTCACATAAATCTTTTAAATATATTTCTTTATTTAACCTCTTTAAATAATTACTCTTTGATTCACTATCTGGTTCAGACAAAATATGAGGTAAACCACCATAATATAGATATTCACTCCACGCATCCATTTTGTCTTTTCCAGATGCTAGATAGAATTCTGAAAACGACAAAGGAGAAATGTGAATTTCGTCGCCTCTACCCCTAAATTCAGTCATAATATCTGAAGAAAGAAACTTTGAATTGCTTCCTGTAATATATACATCAACATTCTTTTTTCTTAACAAAGAATTTAATACACCATATAAACGAATTGGCACATCTGGATTCTTCATCTCTTCTTTTGTGATTGCATATTGGGCTTCATCGATAAACACATAATATTCTTTTGTTTCATCGGTTATTCTTTCTTTGATATATTCATGCAACACAAGTGGATCACAACATTTTTCATAATCAGCATCATCTAATGGAATAGTTATGATATTTTCCTTTGAAACGCCTTCAGAAAGCAAATAATCGTAATAAAGATTAAATAACAAATACGATTTTCCACTTCTACGAATTCCTGTTATAACCTTAATCAAACCATTAAATTTCTTACTAATAAGTCTATTTAAATAACGATCTCTCTTAATTTCCATAAGCCCTCCATTTTAGATTTTTGCCTAATTTGCCACTTTTCTAAAGTATATCATTATTTCACTTTAGATTTTTGCCTAATTTGCCACTTTTCTAAAATAGACTCATTAATTCCTTAATACGATAATCAATTAAGATATTAAGATACTCTAATCTTCCTTCTAATAAATTATATCTAGGATGCTTAGTAAATTTAAAGTTATCAAGTTTCTTTAGCTTATCAAGTTGTTTATTTGTGCAATATTTCTTAACCAATTCCCTAAAATCAATCCAATAATTGGACATATTGAAATCATTATTATTCTTATAATAATCCTCAAAAGTCTCTAAATCCTTAAATTTAGATAAAGAAGTATAAGCTAACAAACCAGCACCATTATCAAATATTGGTGCCATACCTAAGATATCCCCTGTATGATTGTCTTTAATAATGCCGAAGTTACCTAAGTGTCTATCGTGATTATAGATAAGGGCATCAAAAAGAATCATATCACCAAAGGCTTCCTCTAGATTATGTTCTAAGCACCAATTATAAGCCTTATCTATATCATCAATATTAGCTACTAGATGAATTGGTACATAAGCTATATCTTTTGATGTGAATATCTTACATACTGATACTAATTCACCTTGATACATTTCTAAATCATATTCGATGTATGGTATACCTAGTTCTTTCAATAATTGGCATGAGTAATATTCGCTATAAGGTTCATTGCCTGTATTCGCAAAACCCAAATATCCAGTACTGCTCTTATATAGATAATAGCCATCATCTTTCTTTATCCAACACTTAGGAATTGCACCATTGGTGGTGAACTCTGGTGATAAGACTGTGTTATTAACCTTAGCCTTAGTACCATTAAAAACAGCTAGCGATAATTCTTCATTTATCTCATTATCAAAAAGATTAAAGTCCTCATACCTTAATCCATCATCCCTAGTGATCCAATATGCATCAATTATAGATAAGCCCTTAGAATAATCTAAGATAGCTTTAAAATCATCTAATTCAATATTAACCGCACTCAAAAAACATTCTAAATTAGCCCTGTTCTTTGGTATTAATTTATTTAGAATAAAATGCTTAACACTCTCACTATTAACTTCTTTTAGATTCTCAGGAATAAGCTTAATATCATCACAAGGAATGTCTATGTTAGAGACATTAAGCTCCTTATCCATATCAAATCTTATTAAAGTTTTATTGAATAATTTTAGATAATACATTTTGATTCATTGAATCTCACTTTTTACAGTTTCGATTAAATCATGATAACTATTCAATTTTTTATCTAGACGATCTTGACATTTCTTGAATACACAAACAAGTTCACTTATATCATCTGTTTTCTCGGCCTTATATAAAGCTTCTTTATACTCATTAGAATACATATTATCAATCGCAATTAAATCAATATCGCTTTCAAGACACTGTTTAAGAATAAGGAATCTTCCAATTCTACCATTGCCATCTTGAAAAGGATGAATCATTTCGAATTTATAATGAAACTTTGCGATGTCTTCAATCGTAGGATTATTGTTTTCGTTCCAATCCATTATAAGATTAAACATTAAACTATCAACTTCACTAGGCAAAGCAAGCTTGATATCAACACCTCTTAATCTGTTTTCGTATTTTTTCCAACAGCCAGTATTACTTATTTCATCATCAATCGAATTCTTCTTAAGTGTTCTATGCCAATCAAACAGCATAAACTTATTAAGTTCTTTGTCACTGTCTTCAATCACCATATCAAATGCCTTTAATGAATTGGTTGTTTCGTACACATCATCTAAAAAATGAACACCTTCAACTTGCTTATCTAATAATAATTTTTCTAGATTCTCTTTAGTAAAAGTGCTGCCCTCTAAATGATTAGAGTGAAATAAAAATTCAATCTTTAAATCTTCATAAAAAGAATTTTTGATTGTTGATAATTTTTGCATCTGTTTTGCATTTAACTTCATTATTTCATCCTCCTATCATTTCTAATACTTTCAAGCCTTAGGCAAATTCATATCATCAGCCTTATTAGACATCATAAGACCAACAAGACCATAGAAGATATCATTAAGATCAGCTAACTCTTCTTCATCCTTGCCAGCATCAGCTAATTTGATAATCTTTTCATTAAGCTTCTCATATAAAGCTTTGATACTAGTGTTGTCATCAATCTCAACACCATGTTCCTTCACATAAGAAATCGCCTTATTTAATTGTTCATCAGTTGAATTTAAGATATTTTTCATATCCTGAGCAGAAATTGAAATATTATTGTTTTTCATATGTATGCTCCTATATTTTTATATTAACACATCCAAAACATTATCACCATCACCAAAAATATAGTATGACTTTCACATATTCTTCTTTTTATATCCACAATCACAATATGGACCACCTGATGCAAGAGTATATTCTCTTACAAAATTAGTCACACCGCCTGCTTCACTCATAGTGTAATCCAAATGACACAAGGCTGGAGTAAGTTCATAAAGACCAAGCTTTTTCATAAGCACACAAATACCACACTTCATAAAGCGACCCTCGTAACCACTACCATCAGGATATTCATAAAACTCCATGTTCCAAGAATAAGGATTACGATCAGCAGCTTTCAAAGCAGCAGTTGCTTTCATTCCAACAATATCCTTTTCACTAAACTTACTTTTACCACTCTTACGGCAGAACCACTTCATAGTCTTTGTCATCATGGCATCGGCATAATAGGTAGTTAGTCGCTTGACATCTGGACGTTCTGGCATAGACAAGATAAACGCACCAATCAAGGCACAGTTGACAATATTCATTTTGAATCTATCTTGCTTTTCAAATTCTGGTAATTCAGAGATGATTTCTTTGTATCTAACTTTAGTTTTTGTCGCGATTTTTTTTGACGTACTTACATCGTAACCAAACACCACTGTTAGTTGTCTTCTAAATGATGATCCAAAAAGCATCCACATCCCCATAGGCATCCCAAAATATTTCATTTTCTATTCCTCCAATCAGATATAACTTTAGTCATTCGATAATCAATGTCGATACGTGCTTTTTTACACTCCTTAGGATATTTCTTAGCAGCAACAAATGCCAACTTAACAAATAATGCTGAACCAATAGGGAACATTATCTTAAGCATACCATCAGGGAAGACAAAGTGGGTGCAATGATCATATATAACAGTCTCAACCTCACAAGTATGTGGTTTATTTTTAAGTCGCCTCTTCATGCGCTCAATATATTTTGCAGCATCCCAAAGCGAATCATCTTTTGCGCCAACAAGAAATAAAAACCCATGAATATTCTCAACCTTTATAAATTCCTCTTCAGTTATTGGATGTGCTGTTTCAGAGTCATCAAATAATTTACGTGAAGCTATCATGTTACCTGTATGTTTAGACTCTTCCATAATAATATTCCAATAATCTGGATGCTTATAACAAAATGGCATATATGGTAGAGCTTTCCCCTTATAAGAAAATAGTGATTCACCCTCAATTGGCCACTCCTTACAACCATCCCTATTACCTTGCATAAAACCCTGCCATATAAAATCACTTGGAGTCATCGCAATAGTTAAAGAGATATCATCAAATAAAGAAGCCGCCGTCAAAGCAAGTGTGCCTGTAGTTGAAGCTCCCGCAATACCTATCTTATTGTTGCCATGAAGCTTTAACCATTTAATAGCTTTTTCAATACGTTCAAGTGGATAGTTGTGGTGACCATAGTCTTTTTTACCAGGTGAGGTAGTCAATACGTTAACACCAAGGCGGAGTAGCCATTTAACACCAGACCGTGCCATATAATCCTCAGGATCATCACCTAACATAGTGATGATGGCACAATCAGCTTTATGGTTACACTCCCAATACGCTCCATAAAATCCATCATTTTCTACATCAAAGCGAATATGTTTCATCATTACCTCTTTTCTATAAATATAAGCTTTGGCATGCCCTTACCATCAGCGATAGATTCCAGCATTTCAGCGAACCCTCTTGGATCGTTTATTTGATATTGCATATGGTTGTACCCTTTAAATACAGGATAATTACCGTCAGGATAAGCTTCTATCAGTAACTGACGATACTTAAAGTGATCTTCTATACTGCCAAACTCAAAATAGCTATTTCTTTGTAGCTCTTTTGTAAGCGATGGGAACGGTTTATCCTCCAAGCTATCCATAAGCTGTTTTTTTAAATTTCTATAGCTTAGATTTTCCCCTGCAGCTATAAAATATGGCTTTAAAGAATCATCATCACACCACATAATCTTTTTTAATGTTTTTCCTTTTGACCAGTACAAACTCTTGATGGCTAAATATAGAAATGGTGTCATGATTTTTCGTGTACTCTTTCCAATTTGTGCAAACTGTCCACCATCAAAGAAAACATATTCAATAGAAATCTTTGTGCTTGTTATAAACGCCATGGCGAGATCAGCACCGATAGAAGAAGCCACAATAAGTTTAAGATGCTCAATGCCTTGTGATTTCAAATACTCTTCTATTTGATAAACTTCATTTGCCTTACTGATATATTTTTGTCCCTTACAGTAAACTGTGGAAGTAGGCAGAATACAAAAATACTTATCTTGTAAATATTTCGCAAGCGGTTCACTGCTATCTCCTGTGACACCCATCGCATGAAAAAATAAAATTGCGGGCTTATCTTTATTTCCTAATGTCTTAAACTTCATCTCAATATTTCTCCTATATCCATTTTCATCCCTATATTCAGGATGTTCTTTTACATACGTTTCTTTATCACCAAAATCACACTTACAACCATTAACACAGGTAGTAGTCCTTATTAACTTTGTATGGGGCTGCTATGATTTTTGCGGCGAATTCTGTCACAGGGCAGGCTGTAAATTCATAATAGCTATACAATCGTAGGTGCCACCTATACCTTTATGGAAGTTTTGTTAATAGCCATCACATAACTTTCTCCGTACTAATCGTTAAATATCTTCGGTTAGTCAAAGCTAACTAATAAGTCTTATAAAGGCTGCATCTTTTGCAGCCATAGACTTATTTAATCGAATTATAGCACTATTATTAACATATAACACCAAGATGTTTTAAGGCTAAATATAGTCCATCGTTATCAATTGTCTCAGTTAAGTAGTCACAATGTTCAATTACATTCTTTGTACCATTGCCCATGCCTACTCCAACACCGCAATATTCAAGCATATCCAAGTCATTATCACCATCACCAAAGGCCATAGTTTCTTTTGGTGTTTCATTTACTGACTTAAGATATTTTTCAATACCCTTACTCTTACCACCTTGTTTATTCACAAACAAAGCACCATATTCATTCCAAGAAGTCATGAAACAACCACTAAACTCTTTACGCAAATATTCTTTGGTTTCTTTCTTAACATAAGTACTTACTTGGAAAATTTCTTCACCATGATATTCTTTAATTGGGAAAGGATCAGTATTAACAGATCTTAGGCCTTCCAAATAGAAATCATCATAGAAGTTACAGAAAAGCTCTTCTCTTGTTTCTAATATTAAAGACACTTTCTTCTCATTGAAAACACGTTCAATCTTCTTTGTCTCTTCCTTATCAATAGGAGTACCATCAATATAATTCAAATCTTTATCTAAAATAATTTGACCATTCAACAAGATATAGCCATCGAAGTCTAAACCAAGTTCAAAGAAACCTAATTGTTCTAATTCTCTTACATGTCTTCCGGTACATAGGATTCTTTTAATACCTTGTTTCTTTAATAATTCAAACGCATAAAGTGTTGTGCTTGGAACTCTTTTTTGAGTATGTGAATATAATGTCCCATCTAAATCAAAAAATATCGTCTTAATCATCTATTACTCCAAAATGCACCAAGGCATTATAAATTCCATCTTCATCAATTCTATCAGTTATATAATCAGCTACCACTTTAACTGAATCTATCGCATTACCCATGGCAACACCAATACCTGTTGTCTTTAACATCTCCCTATCATTATCACCGTCGCCAAAAGACATCGTGTCTTTGATGTCGATGTTTCTAAGCTTACAGTATTCAATAACACCCTTATCCTTACCACTATCTTTTGGCACAATATCCACACCATCAAAATGCCATGATACAGCTAAGAAATCAGGAAGCTCTTTTTCTATATAATCTTTAACCTTACCATAAGCTAAAGCTTGATAAAGATCTTTCCCATCATATTCCTTAACTTCAGGTAAAGTGAGATTAATAGAATCATGTACCAACCTTACATAATCATCTATATAGTTAAGATAAGAAACTTTTTCATCAACAAGGCCAAAAGGAAACTTTTTACTATTGAATAATTCAATCAGTTTTTCCTTATCTTTTATAGGTTTCTTGAAGACAATGTTATCTTTATCGTCATAACAGATTTGTCCATTCAATAAGATATAGTCATCAAAGCCCTTTAAGTTTAAAGGCTTAGTTTCACTATAACCCCTTCCTGTGCAAATAATTGTCTTAATACCCTTTTCTCTTAACTTAGCTAAAGCTATTTGAGTACTTTTAGGTATTCCGTTGTGACCATCTAAGATAGTTCCGTCTATGTCAAAAAATATCGCTTTTATCATGCTTATTATTATAACAAGTTGCTAAAATATAAGTATGAAGAAAAAGATTCTAGAATGTATCCAAAAAGAAGGTATGGATATCCATACTATAGCTGAACATTTAAACTTGTTGGAAACCAACCAACTTATTTTATTAACCAAAGAAATAAATAAGATGATAGATGAGGGTCTATGTTTTGAAAAAGATGGCATCATCTATATTAAAGATAATTATTTAGAAGGTATTGTCGATGTCTATAAGGGCAAACCATACATTGACGATAAACCTGTTAATAATGACTTGAATACACTTCTTTTTAGTGGTGATAAGATTTTATATAAAGAGAATAGATTTGATGTAGATTTAATCAAAATCATCGAAAGAAAAACAGCCTATGTCTATGGCACCATGGTACTTAGAAAAGGTAAGCTCTATTTCTTCTCTGATGATATTAGATTAAAGGAATATAAGGTAGTTAATGAAAAAGATTTTAAGAAGGAGTTGAAGCCTTTCTTTAAAGTAAGATGTTTTGTCTCTAACTATCAAAAGAAAGAATTAAAAATTGATAAGGTAATTGGTCATATTGATGATGAGGAAACTTTAATCGAAACAATCTTACTTCAAAATGATGCACCACTTCCTTTCTCTAATAAGATCATGAAGTATTGTGATTCTATTAGTGATGAGATTAGTTTAGAGAACAGAAAAGATTTAAGAGAATTGAATTTTATTACTATTGATGGAGATGATGCTAAGGACTATGATGATGCCATCTATGTTGAACAAATAGATATTGGTTATCGATTATATGTTTCTATTGCCGATGTTTCTCACTACGTGGAAGAGGGCTCGAATCTTGATAAGGAAGCATACAATAGAGGTACATCTATCTATTACCCAGGTAATGTTATTCCGATGTTGCCATTTAAATTATCAGATGATTTATGTTCATTAATGGAAGGAAAAGATAGATATACAATCACCTGTCAAATGGATGTTTCTTATAATGGTGAAGTTGTAAGTTATGAAATTTATCCATCTGTAATTTGTTCTAAACATCGGATGACTTATTCTAATGTTAATAAGATATTAGGTCATGATAAGGAATTATTAGATAAGTATCGTGATATTACTAATATGATTTATAATGCTTATTCTTTATCAAGAATTGCCAATAAAGTAAGAAAATCTAAGGGTGGTATTGAGTTTGAATCTAATGAGCCTATTATTATTGAGGAAAAAGGTAAGGTTGTTGATATTCAAATTAGAAAACAAGATAAGGCTGAATTGATGATTGAAGATTTTATGATTCTAGCTAATACAACTGTAGCTTCACACATGGCTTATTTAGGTTTGCCTTTGATTTATAGAAATCATGATTATCCTAAACAAGAAAAGATTGATTCTTTCATTAACACAATGGAAAAGTTTGGAGTTACTTTTAAGGGTAATCCATATAAGATCGAATCTAAGGTTTTAAATAAATGCCTAGAAAAGTTTGAAGATTCAGATGACTATTATCTAGTATCAGAGATGTTACTAAGATGTATGGCTAAGGCCTTGTATTCTCATAATTGTTCAGGACATTATGGTTTAGGGCTAGAACATTATTGTCATTTCACTTCGCCTATTAGAAGATATCCTGATTTGATTGTTCATAGGATGCTTAAAAAGTATGTCTTTAGTTATAGTGAAGACATTGATGAAGATAATATCAAGAATGAGAATATTGCCAAGAAAGCTAATGAAAGAGAAAAGAAGGCCACTTCAATTGAAAGAGCTATTGTGGATCTTAAGATGTGTGAGTATATGTCTGATAAGATTAAACAGACTTTCATGGCTACTATTTGTTCAATCACTAACTATGGTTTTTATGTAAGGCTTGAGAATGGTATCGAGGGTCTTGTGCATATAAAAAATCTAGATGGATACTTCTATCTAGATCATAATAATAATTTAAGTGATGATTTTGGTACTACCTATAAGATTTCTCAAAGAGTTAAGGTAAAGCTTATCGCAGTTGACTTAAATAATCGCAATATCGACTTTGTGGTCGTTAATACTCGTCCAAAAAGGTGATCTTCTTGTCACCTTTTTTGTATGCGATGACAGTGTCTAGATTAACATTTTCAACACTCTTGAAGATGTTCTTTTCAATATAAGGATTAGTCTTCTTAAGTTCCTTGATTAGATTTTTAATTTCCATTCTCTTCGAAACACTGGTTCCATCTTCTCTACAACTTGAGCAAGTATCGGTAAAATGGCAGGCACATTGGATAAAGTGTAGACCATTATAGTCACGCCAATTTTTAATATCAGCTTCTCTTATTAGATATAGAGGTCTAATTAGTTCCATGCCTTCAAAGTTATCACTCTTAAGTTTAGGCATCATTGTCTGGATTTGTCCGCCATACATCATGCCCATTAGTATTGTTTCAATGACATCATCATAGTGGTGACCTAGGGCAATCTTATTACAGCCTAATTCTTTAGCCTTGTTGTAAAGGTGTCCTCTTCTCATTCTGGCACATAGGTAACATGGTGTTTTAGCTTGACTATAAACGATGTCGAAGATTTTTGTTTCAAAGATTTCTACTGGTACACTTAAGTTACGAGCATTTTCTTCAATTAATAATCTATTTAGTTCACTATAGCCTGGGTCCATGATTAAAAAGACTACTTCAAAGTTTACTCTTGAGAATCTTTTTAATGTCTGGAATAGTTTTGCCATCAACATCGAATCCTTACCACCAGATATGCATACCGCAATCTTATCTCCTTCTTGGATTAGCTCATATGTATCGATAGCTTTTAAGAATGGTGATAATAATTGTTTACGATAGGTTGTTGTGATTGAGTGTTCACATTTCTCATTTAAGTCTTTATCGGCTCTTCCTAAGCATGATTTTAAGTAGGCGCTGTAGCCACCTTTTAGACTGATACAGTCGTAGCCTTTTTCACGTAATATTCGAGCCCATTCCAAAGATTCGAGCCCCTTCATACAATACAAAACATATGATTTATCTTTATCTAGTTCTTCATCTAAGATATTAGGTTTACTAATAGAATTAGGCATAGCACCATAATCACGGCTTACTGCATCTCTTATGTCTACTAGAACATAAGTTGATGGATGTAAATCAGCAAGTTCTTTTATATCAATTTCTTCTATATATTTATCTTTAAGCATATAAATATTCTATAATATTTGCATGACAGAAAAGAAAGTTTTGATTAAAGAAGAAACATTTGAAGAACCAATAACTACGCTTAAGGATATTTATGATAAGTACAATAAGGAAGTAATGACAGCTGATGCTTATAGATATATTGAGGCGTATAGTTTAAAGAAGACAAAGATTGCTGCTGCAGTAGCTTGTTTTATATCATCTGTAATCTTTCCGATACTTGGTTCCATGATTGATATTGATTTATTGGAGAACTTATCGGTTATATTAATGTTTGTGATGATTGCGGTTGGCGTCTTGCTGATTAAGAATGCCAACGAGGTGTTTAAAGATTCAATTGATGAAGTACCTTCTTTAACTAGCGCAACCCATGATTATTTAAATGATGAATTGTATCCACTTAAAAAACAGGCATCTAAATTAAGAACAATCGGTGTTGGTTTGTGTTGTTTCTCATTTGCGCCTGTTATGATTTTTGAGCCTTTATATTTAGATGAACTAGGTGTTGCCCTATTCTTTCTAATGATTGCGATTGGTGTCTTTCTGATTATGTATTCAAGTCATAAGACAAATGCTTATAACAAGTTACTCAAGTAGTAACTTTTAATTTGTTTAAGGGCATTATCTTTGTCTACTTCAGCCATTCTTAATTTAGTGGCATAAGCAATCAACTTACTGAACTTGGCATTAGGTTCATATCCTAATTCAATTAAATCATCGCCACTAACATATGGTTTCTTCATCATCTCAAGATAATGATCATATCTTTCCATTAGAAACTCTTTATTGTTTTCATTTCCTCTATCACAATATGAAAAGTTGATTAGATCTATTCCATTGTAGGCATCATAGAACATCTTATTGGTCTTTTTAATGGCTGACTTATCAGCTGCATACTTATTAGGTGCCATATGTAGGGGTACCATGTTCTTTAGGTATTTGATGATGTCTTTCTTGTTGGTGATTCTTTTAATGAAGGTTTCAATTATTGGTAGTCCTTCTGTCTCATGACCATAGGAATGGATACGTACTGGGCTCGAATCTGAGGGCTCGAACCTTTGGCTCGAATCCACCGTAGTACATACAATCTTCCCAAAATCATGGGTTAGACATAACAACATAAATTCAAAAGAAGGGTTATACTTAACCGCCCTATCAATTACCTGCATTGTATGGATATAGACATTACCTTCTGGATGGTAGATAGGATCTTGGGGGATGTTTTCTAGTTCTTTTATTTCTTTAAACCAATAATCTAATTGATTCATTTCTTTTAAGACATCAAAAAAGATTGAGGGTTTCTTTCCCTTCAGTAGAGCTTTTTTTAGTTCTTCTTCTACTCTTTCTCTTGATAGTGTTGTTAAGTCCATTGATTTACATAAACTTATTGTTTCATTTGCCACAGTAAACTCGAATCTTGATGCGAACTGAGCAATACGCAAGACCCTTAATGGATCTTCGATAAAACTTTCATCATCAACGTGTCTTATAATCTTGTTTTTTAAATCATCTAGACCATTATAGTAATCAAGTATTTCGTCAGTTAAAACATCTTGCATAAGAGCATTGATTGTAATGTCTCTTCTTTTAGCAGCCTTCTTATAGCCGATGAAAGGATCAACATCAATTCTAAAGTCTGTGTGTTTATTACCAATACACTTTTCACTTCTTGGTAAGGCTATATCAATATTGTGTCCTTTTAAAGAATAGATACCAAAACTATTGCCATAAGTTAGAGGTTTCTCTATAGTTTCCAGTATTGAATATAGTTTATCAGCCTCTATACCATGTACCTCTATATCTACATCCTTATTGTCTATCCCTAATAATTTATCTCTTACATAACCACCAACATAGAAGGTTCTTCCTCCTTCTTGTTTAACTTTTTCAGCGATTACTTTTTCTATCTTTTCCATTCTTGTATTATAGCATTTTTGAAAACTACCCTTTTTAGTGCCTATTATTAATTGAAAACTACCTATTTTTGACCTTAATTTTTATTGAAAACTACCAAAGCACATAAAAAGGCGATTTTTACTTCACCTTCTTATATTTTATTTAGAAGCAATTGCTTCAATTTCTACCATAGCACCCTTAGGTAGTGCCACTACTTGATAAGCAGCTCTAGCAGGATATGCACCAGAGAAGAAAGTACCATATACTTCATTCATCTTAGTAAAATCACCTAAGTTAGTCATAAGAACAGTAGTCTTAACTACATTGTTCATTGAAAGACCAGCAACTTCAAGAATTGTCTTGATATTGTTTAATGATTGGGTTGTTTGTTCCTCAATCGTTTCTGGCATTGCCCCTGTTTCTACATTAATAGGTAATTGTCCTGATACATAGATAAAACCATTTGATTCGATTGCTTGTGAATAAGGACCAATGGCAGCTGGTGCCTTTTCACTGTTAATTACTTTATTCATATTTTAGAATTCTCCTTTATCCATGTATATTTTAATATATTTAATTATGATTGACACATCCCCTTATCAGTGGTAACATGGCAAAGATAAAAAGCATCTTTAATCTGATACGAGATATCAGCAAGGGCATTAAAATTAGATATTTTTTAATAAGGAAATACAACCTTGCCTATCAGATTAGAGCAAGGTTTTTTGTTAGAGAAAGGTGATATTTATGAAACTTGTTTATGACATTAATGACAAACCTACTGTAAAACAAAATCTAATGTTTGCGTTACAGGAAATGATCGCTATTATGGCAGCTACTTTATTAGTTCCAATTCTAATGACTCAATACGGACTACCAAGTGATCCTGCTGCTGCATTACTAGGTGCTGGTATTGGTACTCTAGTATATATCTTCTGCACTAAGAAAAAGAGCCCTGTATTCTTAGGAAGCTCATTTGCCTTCTTGGGTGCTTATGCTACTTCTATTTCATCAGGTTATGGTTATTGGGGTGTCATAATCGGTGTTGCTATCGCAGCTCTAGTATATGTAATCTTCGCATTAATTATTAAAGCTGTTGGCTCTGTTTGGGTAAACAAACTACTTCCTGCAGTTATTGCTGGACCAATTGTATCTTTAATCGGTTTATCTTTATCAGGTACAGCTACAAGCTGGATGAGTACTAATGGTGGTAGTGAATATAGCTTAATTACTATCGCAATTGGTCTTATTACTTTCTTCTCAATTGTTGTTGCTTCAGTTAAGGGAAGTAAGTCTATGCAACTATTCCCATTCGTAATTGGCATTGGTGTTGGTTATGTAGTAGCTCTTGTACTTACTCTAATTGGTAACGCAACTGGTAATGCTGCTTTACAAATCTTAGATTTCTCAGTATTTACTAAAACATTTGTTCCATTTACATTAAGTTCAATTGTGGATTATCCAAAAATTTTCCTTCTAAGAGCAATCCAAACAAACGGTGAATATCTTCCAATTGACTTAACTGCAATCATTAACTTAATCTTAGTATTCGCTCCACTTTCAGTAGTTCTATTATGTGAACATATTGGTGACCATAAGAACGTAAGTAACATTATCAACAAAGACTTAATTACAGATCCAGGTCTAGATAAGACTTTAATGGGTGATGGTATTGGTTCATTCGTTGGTACTGTATTTGGTTGTTGTGCTAATACTACATATGGAGAATCAGTAGCTTGTGTAGCTATTACTGGTAACGCTTCTGTAAGCACACTATTCTATACATCATTTGGCTGTATCCTACTATCATTCTTCACACCATTTATCACATTGATCAATTCAATTCCTAAGTGTGTAATGGGTGGTGCTTGTGTAGCGCTATATGGCTTTATCGCAGCAAGTGGTCTTCAACTATTAGCTAAAGTTGATCTAAGCGATAATAAGAACTTATATCCAGTAGCTGCAATTTTTGTATGCGGTATTGGTGGTCTAGTATTAAACTTTGGTTACAATCCTGTTACTGAAGGACCTCTTATCTCTATCACTTCATTAGCTGTAGCAATGATCGTTGGTATTATCACTAGAAAAATCTGTGGTAAGGGTAAAGAACTTTAATAGATAGAATTTAAATATGTTTTTTAAAAACGCGATTTATTAAACTGGTACCCTTGTCAAGGACTAGTTTAGGCAGTAAATTAAATCATCATTA
>ERZ1026772.328-NODE-328-length-36539-cov-5.645516_pt1 | contig 36539 bp, 33 predicted proteins | sample MGYA00380124_ERZ1026772 | MGnify/ENA primary metagenome ERZ1026772 (study PRJEB33269, sample SAMEA4719760) | human gut metagenome | biome: human-associated habitat; feature: organic feature; material: feces | place: Cameroon | collected 2013-10 ...
CCCCGACCTAGTGGTTAACAGCCACCCGCTCTAACCGACTGAGCCATTCCGGAATCTGTCCACCGCCTTTCGGCATCGGACGAGGCGGGCTTTTAGTCCCATTGATTTCATTCGTCAACAAAAAAATGACGTGAGTGCAATTTTTATCGTTTTTCGCTTCTCATGGCTCGATAATTGGCTCGGCAACGGCTTCGGTGGGAGCGATGAACGGCAACAGCTGGCGATAGATGACGAAGATTGCAAAGCGTGTAACGGATGTTGGCGTTTTATAGCGATATCGTATATAATGAAGCAGTATTGGTCGTTATCGATGATCATATCGTTTCGGTGTGTGCAGAAATATGCGCACGTAATCCATGGGAGTCGTTTTATGAAACAGTTTGTCCTTTTCGTGCTCATGACCTCGATAGCCGCAATGGGATTCGCTTGTAGCGATGAGGGCTATATCAAGGTGTTTAAGTGCAATCCGGCCTATCCGTATTTTAACGTCGTCGACAATCATTGCTACACGAGCGAAGAAGCTGCCGCCGCCGCCAACGACAAAGCAAACGCCAATCCGGGCGATCAAGATGCCGGCGACAAAACCGATCAGGGCAAAGAAGACGCGGGTAAAACCGACAAAACCGATCAGGGCAAAGAAGACGCGGGTAAAACCGACAAAGCCGATCAGGGCGACAAAACCGATCAGGGCAAAGAAGACGCGGGTAAAACCGACAAAACCGATCAGGGCAAAGAAGATGCGGGCGATAATGGCGATAAAGCCGAAGACGCAGGCGAATAAGGTCGAAGCGGGGTAGGGTAATGACGGATTCGGAGATGGATTTGCAACGCGCAGCGCAAGCGTATCGCGCATTTCTGTCGGCTTTGGGCGTCGATAAAGACCCAAACGTCGACGTCGAAGAAAGCGGGTTGCGCGTCGCACAACTCATGGCAAAGTGGATCGCAACGCGCGACGCCAAGCCGCCCAAGCTATCGCTCATGCCTGCCCCAAATCGCGACGTCGTCACGCTCGATAAATTGCCGTTCTATAGCTTTTGTGGGCACCATTTCGTGCCGTTTTTTGGAACGGTTTCGATAACATACGTCCCGCGTGCGCATATCGCCGGGCTCGGCGGTTTCGTGCGCATTATCGATTACTTCAGCCGTCGTCCGCAGTTCCAAGAAAACCTCACCGCTCAAATCGCCGATGCCATCGACGAAGCCTTGGCACCGGAATCGGTGCGCGTCGTCGTCACGGCGCGTCAGATGTGCCTTGAATTGCAAGGGCATGGCCATGGCATTGAGATTACGACGCAGGCTCTGAGAGAACGCCGTGGGCGTTGTGAGTAGAGATGAGGATAATAGTTTAGCAATTAGCAATTAGCAGTTAGCAATGAGCAATTAGCAGTTAGCAATTAGCAATTAGCAATGAGCAATGAGCAGTTAGCAGTTAGTCTCTGACCACTACCAAATGAATGAGCAATGAGCGTCGAGTTTATGAATGGGAGTGATTCTCATGTTCTCATTGGGGCGCGTTTTAGATAGGATCAAAGTCTCGAGGTTATGTCGAGTTTATGAATATGTGGTATATGGGGGATTTGTCGTGTCAAATTCTCCCTCAAAATAACGTCCCATAATGTATATTATGTAAACTCGTGAGCAGTTAGCAATTAGCAGTTAGCTATGAGTCTCTAACCACCCCAATTGCTAACTGCTAATTGCTAATTGCTAATTTACATTAAATCATGGCAACCTGAGGTTCGTGGATTTCTTTTGTCCAGTCGCCTTTGTCGTTCGATTTGAATTGCAAACTCTCCAAATACGTTTGGTGTTTGGGGTTATTGGTATGCGTGACGAGCTCGGTGATACCCTGCTTCGTAAAGTATGGATTCGTATTGCCGAAGAAATAGCGACCGATCTTGCAGTCGCGGAATTTGTCGGTCACGTAATCGAGGACGATATCGGCACATTTGCCTTTGACGTTATAGGCCAAGATACCGGCGACTTCGTTGTTGCGGACGAAGAAGATCGTGTGTTCTGCTGTTTTATAGCGCTCTTCGCTGTCGTATGCTTTGAGATCGTCGGCGTGGCGTTTGATAAACCAATTGTAATATCCCGATCCGGGCGTGGCTTCGACGGTTTCGAAGCTCTCGTGGATGTGGCTGAGGCGATACAGCTGGACGATATCGATGACGAGGGCGCCTAAGTTCATGAGCGCCGTCGGGTAACTCTTCGTGACTAATGCATAGATGATAAAGGCAAATGCACCAAATCCGTTGATTATCCATAGTTTCTTGACGCTCGTGCGCGTAAGCGAGAAGACGATCGTCAATGAGGCAATATAACCAAATGCCTCGATAAAGAAATGTGAATTGAACTCCATTGTGATGAACCCTGAATGAAAGACTGCGATCGCATGTCGGATTATGCCTACATACAACCACCACTTTTCGTGGCTCGGGCGCAATAGGCGCAAGATCAAAAAATATCAAGTAAAATCTTGCTCTCGTGTATCGACGTCGTCCACTCTTTCAGGGCTTATGCATCGGGAATCCCTACGGGATTCGTTTGGTGGCGTCATCAGGGGGCTCGGGGGGGGCTAATCGTCTTCGTGAAGCGGCTCTTGTGCTTCTTCTTGCTCGGGCATTCGATAGCGGTGCGACAGTGCGACGAATCGTTCGTAGGCGATCAGCATGCGGCGGATAATCGATTCGAATCGTTGGCGAACTTCGGTGCCGAGGCGAAAGGCATCCATTTCGAAGATCATGCAATGGGGCTTGAATGTAATCGTGATATTGCCCATCGAAACGAGGTCGTAGAGGCATTCGGCGACGCCACGTTGATTGAGGAATACGTGGAATGGCGTCTTCGTCGCTATCGATTGCGTTGCATCGAGGTGGCGGCGCAGGGCGCCCCCAAATTGCGTCGTGCGATGCCCAAATCGGAAGAATCTTTGAACCGGACGGAGTGGATAAATCGAGACGTCGAGCAAACATGGCTCGACGGGAGTCACGGCGATGCGGCTACGCGTCGTCGACATCCAGTGATCGATCTTGATCTCCATGTTGTGGAACGTGACGAGTTGGACGTTTTGGATTTTGCCCTCCGACAAGACGGGGGGCGTATAGCGACAGCGCGAACAGCAACACCCAACGCGCCCATCGAATGCGCCCTCGAGGCTATCGATGGGCGATTGACAATCGACGCAACGCCATCCCAATGCATCGAGTGGCGTATTGCTGAGCAAATTCGTCGTCGCGCGTTCGATTCTGACTTGCTGATAGAAGACTTGTGCAAAGTTACCGCCATCGAAAAAGCACGACTGGCAACGCGGGCAAACCCTGATGCTGATGCGTTGATCGGCGTCGATATCGAAAAACGAAAGTCGAAACGTCGTCTGGCAATGCGGACAAACGAGCGGTACGTAGTCGGATTCCGACTGCATCTGCAGCCGCGTACTATCGATCCCCAACACCGATCGACATTCGCGGGCTCGCATCCATATCCCATGACAATCGGAACAAAAAAACGCCTCTTGTGGGTCCATGAGATCGGCACTCAAATGAATGCTTTCCATCGAACCATGTTGCCTAGGACACTCCATATTAGCCCCTACTCTACTCTACAACAATTGCATCGATATCGGTAGCTACGTTAAAATAGCGGCGACGACAGCGTATCGAGGAATGAAATCGGCGTCACGCCGATGTCGATGATGACGATCGCGATGAGCAACAAGATAACGACGAGAATGCATGCGACGACGGGATGACGGCGCTTTTCTTCGAATGATATGGGCTGTTGTGCTTCTTGCCGCGCGATATTTGAGGGCGGCAATGCCGAAGACATGTCGTTTTGCACGACTTTGACGCGGCTTTCTTCTGCGCCAGAGGGCTGCGCTTTGGGGGAAACTGTACTCGCTTGAGCGGCTGGATCGACCGATTCTTTAGGCGTCGTCGTTTTGTCGGTTGTCGGCACGGCATCTTTATCTCGTGCCGATTCTGTGACTTGTTGCGACATGGCACAAAGCGAGGATTCATCGATATCGAGCGATGGCGCGTCGCCCGTAGGAAATTCGATCGACGATTTTAGGCTCAAGCCAGCCAAATTCACACCGCTTGGCGACGATTTGACTTGCGGACGGGAACCGGCGGTCGCAGGCTTTGGAACACTCGGCATCACGCTCGATATGCTTCGAGGTTCGCTTTTTGGCGCGTCGAGGCTCGCCATATCGAGAATGGGTACGCCCGAAGGATCGGCTTTTTGGTGTTGTTCGAGGAGGCGTTTGAAATCCGAGGCATCGATTTGGCAGGTCGCATTGTCTTTTTCTTTTTCTTTATTTGCCTCGGCGGCCTTGAACAAATCCATGGCACTGAGCGATAGCGTGTTTTCGTCTTTGGAATTGTTAGAGTTCGATGCGTCGAGATCGGTTTCGCTGCCGTCGAAAAGCCCTAAGTCCAGGCTTGGCATTTCTAGGCTCGACCAAGCATCGGCGGTGATTTCGCTCACGGGGTCTTGGGTGTCAAAGTCGACCTCGATGGCATCGACGACGAGCGTATCGGGATTTGAACTACTCACGCGCGTCGCCTCGCTTGCGTCGTTGACGACGTCGGCGGGATATCCCAAACTCGAGATTTGTCGTCGTAGACCTTGCGCATCGCGCAAATTCAATCCACGGGCGGCAACGAAATTGCCATGGCCATCGCTACGGAGGGGAAGGACAATGGGCAATCCATAGCGTTGCGCCACCGCCTCGAACATTTCCATTTGTTCCGAAGAAAACTGTTCGCACGGAACGATGACAGAAAATTTTGCCTCATGCTTCATATCGATGCTTCCTCTCTGACGCAGTGCTATTTCGATTCAGACGCATAATTCAACGCGTCTTTGCCATAGTCTTTATGCATCCTCAAGTCCAAGCTAACATAAACTATCGATAGACTCACCTATTTTTTGCGCTCATGCGCTCTATTACTCCACTTGCGATAAAAATCTCATCGCTATGTCGTTCATTTTTGTACATAAATTTGCGTTCTCAATGATATGTAGCGCGAATGCACGAGGCAATGGCGGCGCAGATGAGCTCAACGCATGAATAAGTTGGGCTCGTGCATTGTTTGTATTGGTGTTTCGTTTCTCGTCTTTTGGCATGTCGAGGGCATTTTGGGTGGCGTGAATATAATCGAAAAAATCGGTTCGACATTTATTGCGAAGATCGAGGGATTTGGGAGCTTTGCGACGCTCTTGGGGCAGACGTTTGTGGCGACATTTCGCCCGCCATGGCGATTGAAGCAGTTGCTCATAGCGATGGAATTCGTCGGCTTCGGGTCGCTCTTCATCATCATGTTGACGGGGTTCTTTTCTGGTGCCATTTTAGCTTATCAATGTGCCTATGCCTTTGGTCTATTTGGCGCCGAAACGCTCACGGGTTCGACGGTCGCTTTGGCCCTTTGCCGCGAATTAGGGCCTGTTTTGGCAGCGATAATGGTTGCGGGGCGAGCCTCGTCGGGGATGGCAACGGTCATCGGTACGATGCGCGTCACCGAGCAAATCGATGCGATGAAGACGATGGCGGTCGATCCGATTCAATACCTCATCGTGCCACGCGTATGGGGTACATTTTTGATGATGCCCGTTTTGTGTGCCGTCTTCGATTTCGTCGGTATCGTCGCCGCCTATGTCGTCGGCATAGGCTTTTCTAACGTCGATTTTGGTTCATTCGATGCCATGATCGACAGCTTGCTCAATCCCTTCGACGTCGTCGGGGGATTGATAAAATCCGCCATTTTTGGGCTCATTTTGAGTTTTATCGGATGCTATAAGGGGTATTACGCCGCGGGCGGAGCGCGCGGCGTCGGCGAGGCGACGACCGATTCGGTCGTCTACGCATCGGTGACTATCCTCATCTTGGATTACTTTTTGACGATGATATTGTGGTAGATAGGGCGTTTATGCAGAAATTTAGCACGCCATTCAAAGTGGGTTTCGTCATCCTCGTTGGGCTCGTCATGGCAATCGTCATGATCATTCGATTTAGCGCCAGCTGGGGGCAAGATAACGGCACCTACGAGTTGAAAGCCTATTTTAACGATGCGACGGGGCTTGCGCCGAAGTCGCAGATAAAAGTCGCCGGCATCCAAGTCGGCGAAGTGAGTTCGATTCGACTCGAAGGTTCGCGCGCCTTGGTCACGTTTAAGATTCGCGACGATATCGAGCTCTGGAGCGGCACGGGCAACGAAAACGACCTCGTCAATGGTGCAACCGTTGCCAAAAAATTATCGGGCATTCTCGGTGATTATCATCTCGAAATCACGCCGGGAATCGACGGAAAAAGGCTCGAAAACGGCGACTTCGTTCCGACTGTTTTGCAGGGAAAAGGCATCGAAGGCGTGATGGGGAGTGCCGACACTATCCTCAAAGACGTCGCCCAAGTCACGCATAACTTAGCCGATATCTTTGGCGGCGAAGAAGGCAAAAATCAGCTCGTTTCGGCGATTCGCGACTTAAACGATACGATTGCGACGGTCAAAACGATGGCAAACGACAATTCTCAGCAAATATCTGCCATCGTCGATCATCTCGAAAAGATGTCGCAAAACTTTGCGGCGATGTCGGAGACGAGCCAAACGCAGCTCCCCGAATTGTTGCGCGAAGTCACCGAACTCGTTCAAACTGCCCAGAATACGCTCAATCGCGTCAATCATGGCGTCGGAAATACGCTCGATACGACGCAACAAAGCGTCGAAGATTTGCGAGCGACGATCGAAAAACTCGACGAAACCGTCGCAAACGTCCAAACGATCGTCAAAAACGTCGAACAAGGACAAGGCACAGTCGGGAAACTCCTCAAAGACGACGATATTGCCAATGAAACGCATTCCCTATTGTCTGAGTCGCGCGACCTGGTCAAAGAAGGAACGAAGACGATTCGCGACGCGAATTCTTTGATATCGCCATTTTCGGGGCTCGACGTCGATGTATCGCTGCGCGGTGATTATTTCGTGCGAGCCAATGCGTTCCGCGTCGATTTCGGGGTCAAGCTCGAACCGAATCCCGATAAATACTATTATTTGGGGCTCGTGATGGATCCCCATGGTACGACGAAGACGAAGAGCATACTCACCGAATCGACGGCGACGGGCACGACGTATGAAACGATAACGACGAACGATGATAGCATTAAGTTTAGTGCGCAATATGCCCGTCGCTGGCGATGGTTTGTCGGGCGTTTCGGGATCTTCGAAAACACAGGCGGCTTGGGGGGCGACATATTGCTCTTCGACGACGATTGGCGCATTTCGGCCGAGATTTTTGCTTTCAACGATAACGAATATCCGCGCTTCCGCGCGACGACGCTCATCTATACGTCGCTGTTTTTGCCTTGGAAATGGGCAAAGACGTTCTATATTTCGGCGGGCGTCGACGATCCGATCAATACCGATGTCATCGATGGATTCGTCGGAATAGGTTTCCGATTTAACGATAACGATCTCAAGAGTTTCATCGGTATGGTTCCGAAATAGTTTAGCTAGCCCCATGATCGCCATGTAGATGGGCTGTATGCCACTGCGCGCGGCGTGGGGAACATCGTCTTTATAGGAGTATTTGAATGATAAAAGTCGTCTTTATGGGGTCTCCGCAATACTCAGTTCCGACGCTCGAGGCACTCATTGCTGCCCCCGATATCGAAGTTTGTGCCGTCGTAACGCAACCCGATAAGCCCGCAGGGCGCGGGCGTCAAATCGTCGAACCCCCTGTTAAGATTTGTGCAAAAGCGCACAATATCGACGTCTATCAGCCGCCAAAGCTCAAGACGCCCGAAATGTTCGAAGCGCTCACCTCGTATGCACCGCACTTCTTCGTCACGATAGCTTATGGCAAGATTTTGCGACAATCGTTTCTCGACATTCCATCGATTGCACCGCTCAACCTCCATGCATCGATCTTGCCCGAACTGCGTGGTGCAGCTCCCGTTCAATGGGCGATTATGCGCGGAGCGACTGAGACAGGCGTTTGCCTTATGAAAATGGATGCGGGCATGGATACGGGGCCAGTTTACGCCGTGCGCAAAACGCCGATTTCAGACCGCGAAACGCCCGAAACGCTCTTCGAGACGTTGTCGCAGATTTCGGCTCAAATCCTCATCGACAATATTCGCGATATTGCCAGTGGCCAATTGGTGGCAACGCCACAAGTCGGCGAGTCGACGACGGCTCCGATGTTGTCGAAAGAAATGGGCGCCATCGATTTCGATACCGATGCCAAATCGCTCGATTGTTTGTGCCGTGGCATGTCGCAGTGGCCAACGGCCTATGCCCTATTTAACGGCAAACGCATTGCCATTCACATGACGCATGCCGTCGATATGCAACCGCCTGCCGATGCTGCCCCAGGCACGATTCTCGGACTCGATCCCTCGACGAAGTCGCTTCTCGTCGCATGTAAAACAGGTGTGCTTGCAATAGAAGTTCTGCAAATTCAAGGCAAAAGCAAGCTAAACGCAGAAAGTTTCTTCAATGGATATCGTCCGACTGGCGTCGTCTTGCAGAGAGATATCGCCGAGAGCTAGCCTTTGCCCTTGGTCGCCCAAGCCCGCGCGGGCTTGGAGCGGGTACAAAAAAAGCTGGTACGCCACGTGGCGACCAGCTCCAAAGCTCAAATGACGCTCAAACGACTAGGCTTTATCCAACGCCGCGAGTTCTTCTTGAAGGGCTGTAAGACGCTCTTTTGCTTTGAGTTTCAGTTTTTTGCATTCTTTCTGGGCAACCTGATCCTCAGGCGACATCCATACTTGCTGATTAAAAGCCTCCACGCGCGCATCTAGCGTCGCGTGTTCTTGTTTAACGCTCTCGATTTCCTTAAGAAGTTCTTCTCGGTTCATTTCGGCCATGTCTACCACCTGATTGTATGAGTCATAAACCATCCGCCCAAGACTTGCCGCCAAGGGCGAACCCCATAGCCGCCTTTTTACCCCGAATGGCATATATTGTCAAAGGATAATCCATCGACGTTTTTGGCGGCATGGTGTATGGAACGCGCGATTGGCGCGCGTTGCCGATCGTGTAAAAGTCGATTTATCGACGTCGAAAGGCGTTTAGCTATAAAGAAAGGGATTTTCAAATGGGAAAAGTTCACAAAGTATTATTTGCCGCTGGCGGCACAGGTGGTCACGTCTTCCCGGCAATTGCCGTTGCCGATGCGATGAAATGCGCCGATCCCAATGTCGACATTGCATTTGTCGGAGCGGCTCATGGAAACGAATCAACTTGGGTTCAAAAAGCCGGTTATCGGTTTGTCTTGCTCGATATCGACTTCATCAAGGGGGCATCGTTTGGTCGAAAGATGCGAAATATCTTTGCGTTGCCGGGATGTGCGCGACGTGCATCGAAGATACTGCGCGACGAAGCGCCCGATATCGTCATCGGTTCGGGCGGATACGTTTCGGGGCCTCTCGTCGCCGTGGCCAGCATGAAGGGGATTCCGACGGCCATCATGGAACAAAATGCGATTCCTGGATTGACGAATAGAATTTTATCTAGATTTGTCGATAAGATATATACTTCGTTCGAGAATACGATCAATCTACCGAAGAAAAAGATCGTCTGCATGGGTAACCCCGTCCGTTCGGCTTCGAAGCGCGAACCGCATCCGATTGAGTGGCAGACGTCGTGCACGGGATCGACGATTGGCGAAGGGGATTTGCGCATCTTGGTTTTTGGTGGTTCGCAGGGGGCGATGAAGCTCAATACGGGCGTTCCCAAGGCGCTTGCCACACTCCCCGAAGACTTGCGGAGCCGTATTTCGGTCTATCATCAGGCGGGGAAAAACAAGTGCGATGAGACGACAAAGGCGTATGAAAATGCCAAGGTGACGGCGCATATTACCGAGTTCATCGACGATATGTGGTCGGCATATCAATGGGCCGATTTGCTCATTTGTCGAGCGGGTGCGACGAGTTTGGCAGAAATCATGGCGGCTGCCAAGGCGTCTATTCTCGTGCCCTTCCCCCATGCAGCGCACAATCACCAAGAAAAAAATGCCGACGTCATGGTCGAGCGCGGTGCGGCGATCAAAGTTCTCGATGCCGATGTCGAAACGGCGATTGCACCTATCGTCGAAGATTTGGTGGCGAATCGCGATAAGATCGAGAAGATGGAACGATGCGCTCGAGAAAATGCGCACCCCGAGGCGGCTATGGATATCGCCAAAGATTGCTTGTCGTTGGGGGCTGAATGATCTCAGCGGCTCGGCGTAGCCGAGCGCAAAAAGCGAGGAATGGCGTGTGTGTCGCTCGGCGTAGCCGAGCGCGAAAAGCGCGGCGTATGCGCGCAACGCATGTGAGCACATAGCCGCGCCAGAGCCCGTATTGAGCCCAACGGGCGAAATAGGGCGACTAAGAGCCCGTATTGAGCCCAGCGGGCGAAATAGGGCGACTAAGAGCCCGTATTGAGCCCAGCGGGCGAAATAGGGCGACTAAGAGCCCGTATTGAGCCCAACGGGCGAAATAGGGCGATAGAAGCGCGTATTGCCCGCCGGGCAATAGCGCGATGGCGTAGGCGAAAGGGGGCGTAGCCGCCAACCGCCGGAGCCCCAAAAAACATGCACGAAATGCGGATTAGACGTTGGGACGCGCGTGCTCGCGGACTTTTGGATTGTCGGCGCAGGGGCCCGATGTGATTTCGAGGATGGCGCGCGTGCAGCCCGAGATGGCGTCGATCATGGCGTCGTTTTCGGCGTCGGTGGGCGGGTTGGCTTTGGCGTCGACGAGTGCGCGTTCGAAGCGTTTTTGTGCACGAGCCAAGTTGTTTGCCATCTTGTCGCAATTGTCGGTCTGTTGGGCGACTTCTTCGAATTCTTCGCAAATGGCTTGCATCTTTTCGACGCGCGTGGCGCATCCCGTGGCGAGGAAAAGCCCGAGAACGAAAGCGGCAAATGGGGTTAGAATACGTTTCATCATGGTTACTGCTGTTATTGAGTCACGCGGCGTAAAAAACGTAAAAAAGCCGTGCGATAAGGTTGGTCAATTCGCTTCATCATTGCGCAAGTTTTATTTTGAGCACGAGTAGAGAAAAAAATCCAGCATTTTCTGTGGCTTAGTCTTGTTATTTTGATGGCGACGTTATAGAGCATTGGCGCTTGTGTACTGGGCGGCGGTGTGGCGCCGTTTGGTGGTGTGTTAGGCGGCGGTGCGAGCTGTTTGGCACGACTTGGCACGTCTTGGCACGGTTTGATGCAGTGCGAGTGAGGAATGGTGCAATTTGGCACGAAGGAGCGCGATATGACACGACGACACGACGATAGATTGATGAATGAAATTCGACATGTCGAGATAATACCTAATTTTATTCCGTCGGCGGCGGGTTCTTGCCTTATTTCATGCGGCAAGACGCGCGTGATATGTACGGCGAGCGTTGACGAGAAAGTGCCGCAATTTTTGGAGAATGCGGGGCTTGGTTGGCTGACGGCGGAATACAACATGTTGCCGGCGTCGACGGGTTCGCGGACGTCGCGCGAGAAGGTGGCGGGCGCGGGGCGGACGCATGAGATTCAGCGGTTGATTGGGCGGAGTTTGCGCGCGGCACTCGATAGGAAGAAGCTGGGGCAGCGCACGATTACGATCGATTGCGACGTCATTGAGGCCGATGGCGGCACGCGGACGGCGTCGATTACGGGGGGCTATGTGGCGCTCGTGTTGGCGATCGATAAATTGATGCGCCAGAAACTCATCGAGAAGTCGCCGATCGTCGAGCAAGTGGCGGCGATAAGCCTCGGCAAGGTCAGGGGGGAACTTCTGCTCGACCTCGATTTCGTCGAAGATTCTTCGGCCGATATCGATGCGAATCTCGTCAGCACGCCGCAGGGCAACGTCATCGAGTGGCAGACGACGGCAGAGCGTGCGCTTTTGCCGTTTTCGGAGCTGGGGGCGATGGTCGAGTTGGGGTTGTCGGGGATTCGCCAGCTTTGCGAAGTCCAGAATGCGGCTATCGAAGCACATCGCGCTGCGATGGCGCATGAAACGCCCCGTACATAGGACGTGTGTATCGATTTATGACATCGCGCCAAACGCCTATGAAGCGCCTTTTTTCGAGTCTAGCGGCAATCGCCATCTTTGGCATGGGACATGCGAGCGAAGTGGTTGGGTCGCCGCTTGCGTCGTTTGGTAGCGACCCGGAATCGGTGGCGCGCGCCATGGCAGCCACGTCGTCGGTCAATCCGACTGTGGCGGCAACGGTCAATCCGGCACGGCTCATCGATGCCAAGGGGATTGACTTTTCGCTCGGGATCGTCGTCGCCGACGATGCCATACAAATACAGAGGAAAGACGCCGGTTTATCGACGTATGTGGCGTATCAGCTGGGGGCTGCGGTGGCGTTGCCAATTGGCGACTGGCGCGACAGGATCTTTCTCGGCATCGATATGCATTTGCCGCACGATTCCCTCTATACGGTCGACAATTCGACGCAAAACGACGTCGTGATCTTGCATTTGGGCAACGATGCTCGGCGTTTTACGTTCGATGCGGCGCTCGGGTTCCGAATTTGGGAACGCATGAGTGTTGGCATTGGCGTGCACATCATTCCCGATGTCGTGGCCGATGTCGTCATCGATTTTACGTCTCAGGCGCAAAACAGCAAAAGCCATGTCGAGGTGGGGTATAAATTCGCGCCTGTCGCGGGGGTTTATGGGCAGTTTGGCGATTATATCCACCTCGGCGTCGCCTATCGATCGGCAACGCGACTCAGACTCGACGTTCCGGCTCGCGTTTTTGTGAGCGATTCTATCGGGCAGATTCACACGCGCCTCGAGGGGTATGCGTTTTCTGAGCCGCACGAAGTTTCGATCGGTTTGAGTGCCGATTTGGCACCGCTTGCGACGACGTCTTTGGCGCGATTTGCGCTCCATGCCACGGCCCAAATCCAATATTATCCCTACCCTCTCATCCATTCGGCTCGCGTTGTGCTCTACGACGAACAGGGCGAAACGGTCAGCGAATCGATGCATGCCAATACGAAGCCAAACTTGGCATACGCGCTACGCGCGGCGATCGATTGGCGACCGATCGACGAAATCACCGTTTCGCTCGGCTATGCGTTCGAAAAGACACACGTTCCGGCGCCGCGTTCGATATTCAACATCATCGATGGCGATCGGAATCAAATCGCCTTTGGGGCGACGTTTTGGTTGCCCGACTCTTGGCTAAAGTCGTTTAATCTCGGCTTTTCGACGGCGGCAAAATTCGATTTCTACGACATTCGCGATGTCGAAAAATACGAATTTCTCTTCGGGAATCCGGGGTTCCCTGCCCTGCGCTTCGAAGGGTATGCCTTTGCTTGGCACGCGGCTTTGCGGTTGCAATTCCAATGAGATCGACCGTTGGCGGCTTCGGAGACGGCGCTCGTGATGATAAAAGTTTAGTAAAATCAAATAGTTACGCATGAAAACGCAGAATAATTCTCTCTCCATCCTCTGTGCCCTATCGATCGTTGCCATCGCCATGGCATCGTCGTGCACCGCCGAAGTGCGCGGATTGGATTCCGATGGCGATGGCTTGAGCGATGAACAGGAACGGATGTTTTGCACCGATCCCCATCATCCCGATACCGATGGCGATACGATTCCCGATGCCCTCGATCCGTCGCCGTGCGATAAGCCCAAGATTAACGTCGTTCCGACGGTCGTTTCGACGGTTTCGACCGAAACGCAGGCGACGGCGACGGTTCAAATCGCCGTGCGCGATGCCAATGGGCGCTGGATCGACGACGATACGCTCGAAGTACGCACGACGTTTGGCGAACTGACGCCTTTGACGAAGATTGGCACGGGGATTTTTGAGATTTCGCTGTCGTCGTCGAACGATGGCGCCGCCGAGGTGACGTTTTCGTTGATGCATGCCAACGTTTCGGAAACGATACTCGTCGAATTGAAGCTCAAAAAAGAGACGACCGTCGAGCCGAATCCAGATAATCCTGACCCAGAAAAGCCGACGCCTGAAAAGCCCGATCCCGAAAAGCCCGCGCCACGCCCCGAAAGTTCGTCGTGTGCCGATTTCGTCCTCACGACGCCAGGCGTCAATCCGGGGATTTATGCCAATTCGGGCAAGATGGACGGGAAACTCATCGTCGCCGCCGTCGATGGGCAATCGCTCGATTGGAGCGATTCGGCACTACGCGCAAAGCCGGGGGCTTACGTACAAGTCGATCTCGGCGATGGATCGGTTTTGCACGGCACGACCAACGACCATGGATGCGTGGCTTTCGAAGACGAACGATTGAAGGGCGAAGTGACAGTGACGATTGGTGCGCAAAAAGCGCGATATGTGACGATGACGCATATCGATGCTCGCGTCATCGTATTCCCGTTGATATCGCGCGATATTGCGCAAAAAGACGCCAAAACGGAGGGGGCAAAAGTCACGGGCACGGTGCGCGGATTCTGGGGAGAAACGGGATTGCCTACCCTACCCCCGCAAAATACAAACGTCTTCGGAACGATAAACATCGCCATCGTCCAAGCGGCGATTCGCAACATGCCCCTGAGCTCGATGAATACGGGTTCGATATTGCGCCCGCCCAATGGAGAATCGGTGACGGCTGAGTTATTCGACATCCCGCCCAATTTGGTTTTGTCTAATAAACGCGATCCGTCGCTGTCGCGATTTAGCCTCGACAAGCTCGAGCCGGGGAAATATCTCATCTTTGCCCTAGCCGGAGCCGGCGGAAATATCTTGGCCGCATCGCAGAATCCATACGAGCTCAAGTTCAAACCGATGGCTTTGGGGATTAAAGAAATCGAGGTGCGAGCGGGCGAAACCGTCGACATCGATTTGCCATTGCAAATCGATTTGCGCAAAAATACCGACGATGCTCGACTTCACTTCGGCCAGCTCCCCATCGATCCGAAGACGGGGCAAGCGCTCCCCATGGGGCTCGTTTTGCCAATGATTCGAACGGGGAAGGGATACATATTTCTCGACGTCAATTCGGAATGGAATCTGCCGAATTTTTCGAATCCGATTTCGCTCATCTTTCCGCGCGCCGTCGATGAAGTCCTCACTTCGCTTGGGCTTTCGGTCGATCCGATGGTCGTCGGGCTCGCGGCGCGTCGGGCCGTGTCGGGATTCGATTTGCCCGGAATATCGACGCGCGTTTCGCACATCGTCTTCGACAAATCGTCGACGGCGACGCCCGCCGTCTATATGAACGACGGCGCTCAATGGCCTAGCTTGCCAAAATTCGTTACGCCCGAACCACCACAATCCGAAGCACTCGACGCCGTCGGCGGAAATCTCTACCCCGATCGAAAAATTGCTTGGGAAATGAAATCCGATGCCGATCTGACGATTTTGCGGCTCAATTACATGACGCCACCCATCCACAATAAAATACTCAACTCCGATATCGGGGCTTCGCAAGCCCATTTATTGTGGGAAATCTACGTTCCAGCGCCATATCGAGAAGTCGTCTTGCCATCGTTGAGCGAACAAGCCCCCGACTACCCCGTACTCGTCAACTACGAACCGACGACGAAAGACGCCGCCTATCAATACGACGAAACGACGATCGAGCTCGAAATCAACGCCTACTACATGGGACCAAAGCATTTCGACTACGAACGCGATTTTTGCTTCGAAGACGTCAACATCCATTCCCTAAGCGTCTCGCAAGATTCGTATCTCATTTCGGTTAAGTAGAAAGTTCGAAACATTCGAGATTTGCGACTGAATTTGGATAAGTAGAGACATCGAAACATGTATGATTCTTTTGGCGAAGTAGAGACGTCGAAACATTCGAGATTTGCGATTGATTATGGCGAAGTAGAGGCTTCGAAAATGATTGACATCGTTTAGGAAATGTGCATAATGCTTGGGGTCTGTTACTGGAGTAATAGACGAATTCACACGCCGATTTCATGATAGAATGGTGTTCGTACGGTGTCCCATAATCGTTTGGGCTGCGAGCAAGAATCGGCGGAGGCATAACACGAGGAGAAATCATGCCGCACATCTCAATGAGAAAACTTTTGGAATCCGGTGTTCACTTTGGCCATCAGACGAAGCGCTGGAATCCGAAAATGAAACCGTACATTTACGGCGCTCGCAATGGTATCCATATCGTCGACCTCGGCAAAACGGTCGTGGCATTCGACAAGGCTTATGATTTTGTCGCCGATGTCGTGGCATCGGGCGCTCCTGTCCTTTTCGTCGGCACGAAACGCCAAGCACAAGACGTCATCGCCGAAGAAGCAACGCGAGCTGGTCAGTTCTTCATCACCGAACGTTGGTTGGGTGGTACGCTTACGAACTGGAAAACGATCCGTTCGTCGATCGAAAAACTTCGCAATTTCGAACGCATGGCAGCCGATGGCACGTTGGCGAAGCTTTCGAAGAAAGAAGTCCGCGTCATCGAACGCGAACGCGAAAAACTCGAAAAATCTTTGGGCGGCATCAAAGATATGAACGGTCTCCCAGGCGCACTCTTCATCATCGACAGCGGTAAAGAATCGATCGCCGTCAACGAAGCCAAGATTTTGGGCATCCCCGTCATCGCCGTCGTCGACACGAACTGCGATCCCGAGCCGATCGACTACGTCATCCCCGGCAACGACGATGCCATTCGTTCGATCCGCCTCTTCGCCAGCGCTATCGCCGATGCTTGCATCGAAGGTACGAAACGCCGTGGCGCCGATGCTAGCAAAGAAGCTCACGCCGAAACGACCGCCACGACGAAAGTTCAACACCGTGGTCGCCCCGTCGAAGCCGATAAGAGCGAAAAGTAAGAACGCCGACCGGCGATCTCGCTTGATTGTCGCCGCTTTCTAGCGGCGATGGCACATCGTTTGGCTCTCGTGCGCTCCCCCTTTGCCCATGTCATAATTAGATCGATATGGTGTCGTTTTTTCGGGAGGGCGCACGCGCGCAATCGTTCATCATCTTTCATTCACGCATCGAAGCGTGATTTCAATCTGTATAGAGGATATCAATGGCAAATATTACAGCTCAAATGGTTAAAGAACTTCGCGAAGCTACAGGCGTCGGCATGATGGATTGCAAAAAAGCCCTCGTCGAAAGCGATGGCGACGTCAAAAAAGCGACGGAATTGCTCCAGATCAAAGGCCTCGCCAAAGCCGCTAAGCGTAGCGGTCGCAAAGTTTCCGAAGGCTACATCGGCACGTATCTTCACCACGACGGTAAAACGGCTATCTTGGTCGAAGTCAACTGCGAAACCGACTTCGTCGCCAAGACCGAAAGCTTCCGCAATTTCTGCCATGATTTGGCGATCCACATTTGTGGTTGCAATCCCCTTATCGTTCGTCGCGAACAACTCGATCCCGCCGTTTTGGCCGATCGTCAACGCCTCATCCTCGAGCAAGCCCTCGAAGAAAACAAAAACGCCAAATCGTCTAAGCCCGAAAAAATTATCGAAGAAAAAATCGTTCCGGGTCGCGTCGACAAATGGCTCTCCGAAATCACCCTCCTCGACCAACACTGGATGGGCGATAACGCCGAACCGACGGTCGAAATGAAACGCGCTGAACTCTCGATGACGACGGGCGAGAACATTCAAATCGCTCGCTTCGCCCGCCTCGCCGTTGGCGAAGGCGCCGAAGCTACAGAAAGCAGTGAAGGCGAAGAATAAGATTCGCGCTCTTAGCAGCTAAAAAGGCTCCCCAAACGGGGAGCCTTTTTTATTGTGCGTTAGGCTACCGGTGCTTACTTCTCTCTTCTTCAGATAGTGTTCGGGGAGGTCTGGAGATCGAGAAAAGCGGGGAAAGCGTTATTGAGTTTGAGCTGGTGTTGAACCAAGATAGAGCGTTTTACGATTGAATATCAGTGTAACAGGCTCATTATAGAGGCAATTGACGGTATTGATATTATCGATAAAAGGGCGAACGCAGTGACTTTGTTTCTCTAGAAGCTGGTGCATTGTCGTCTGTATTCGTCGATCCTTATAAGCCTCAATTCTTTCACTGTTTTCGAGTAAAGTCTTATCTATTTGCGACTTGCCAATACCTGGTATTTTGGATATCGCTACGCCTGCGCCTTTGTTTATTGCCGACAGACCACCAAATAGATGCGCTTGGAGAGAGGATTTCGACATGTCTTCGATTTGAGAATAGGCCTGTGAATAGAGTTCTCTATACTGAATCGACATTTCTTCTATCTTTTTTGAAATGGCGGATAGATATGCTTTTTCGAAGTTCTCTTGTAGCATCACTTCGAGGAAATAGGCGAAACCATAGATGTAAAGAGCCAGCTGATATTCCTTAAACTCTGCTTGGACTTTTTCGAGTGTTTTCTGAACATCTTGGTCGATGTGGAACAAATTCTTCTTACCCAATCTCTTTTTGATCTGCTCTTGATAGAAGTCGATTTGGCGAGCCGCTTCCTGCCGTATATCTAGAACCTTTGCATGGTTGGCAACCTTGTACTTTTCACTGTTCCAGTTGTATTTGTAGTTGTTTTGGATATCTATCAGAAAATTCAAATCTGCCTTCAACGCAGATTTTTCTTTTTGCGCAAGGAAATCCAGCATTTCCTGTTGAACTTCTTGAATGGCGTCGAGCTTTTTCTCTATGTTAGCCAGAGCCGCAGCAACGAGGAGCATCGTTGGGTCGCATAACAACGGATTCAGCCGCGCCTGTCCTGCTATTCCCTGCTCTCCGATAGCTGTTCCGAGAAATCCTGACCCGTCTTTGAACTGAGCGAGTTGAGTGCCTTTGGGAATCGTCACCTTATAAAACCCGCTTGTAGCTTGTTCGTTGCTTGTCATCTGCTGTATGGCAGATGCAACGGGCTCAAAGACGTTACCAAGAGCCAGCAATCTAGATATTGGTATTTCTGTATAGGTGTGTAGATTGATTTCGTTTTTGACTTCTAACGGAGCAAGCTCCATTGCAGACATCGCTTGTAGGATTTCGCTTTTTCTCTCATTCTCGAGTGCGTCACTCTCTTTTTCTTGCTTTTGTGATTTCACAAGAAACCCCGTTACTTTTGCGAATAATGATTTAGCCGTCAAAACTCACTCCCTCAATAAACTCTGGTCAAACTCGAATGGCGCTTCGTCGTTTTCGAAAACGCCAGAGTCCGCTGCGTGACGTAAAACTCGATGATGACATTGAACTTGTTGCTTTGGGCATAGAACACCGCTAAGCGCAACCCCAGCGCAATAGATAAACACCGATATTATGCTTTCTGGTTTAGTAGATCAAGGTGCTTTGCCACATCCATCCCCCGCGCTTCAAGAACGCATTGTATGCGCAATGAAAATTCAATAATTTGCATTCCCTTCTATCTGGTATAAAATGACTCGTGCGCCCTTTGCGCCTTTTGCTACGCCTTTTTGTCGTATTGCCTGGATGGATTCGATGATGAAAAAACTCGTTTGTTCGATGCTCTTTAGCCTATTGTTTGCTTTACCTGCTGCGGCGCAAGATGCGCCGCCGACGGGGATTGGTTATATTCCGGGGATGCCGTTGCCCGAGAAGTCGGCAGCGCCGGCGCCTGCCCCAGCACCTGCGGGGGCGCGTCAGGGCAATGGATCTAGCTCTGGTCAACAAGATGGCCGAATCGCCAAAGTCACCGTATCGAAGGGTAGCTTTGGCAATGGTGCAGATACAGCCCCAGCCGAGCCCGAACCCGTCGTCGTTGCTGCCCCCATCGTGCCTGCCGAATATCATGGCGTCACGCCGCCCAAGCGGCTCAAACCGCAAAACGAAAGCACGTTTGCGAAGACAAGTGCCAATCAATTGTCGTGGATCGGTTTCATGCCCGAAGAAAAGACGCATCGCATATTTTTGCAGACGACTTCGCCCACGACTTATGAGCGCATCGCTACCCCATCGAACCGCGTCGAAATTCGACTTGCCAATACAAAACTCGCCGTGGCCAACAACAAACGCGAGCTCGATATGAAATACTTTCAATCGCCGTTTGCCCGAGCCTATGCCAAGGCCGAGGGCAAAAACGTCCGCGTCGTCGTCGAGCTCAAATCGGCAGTCGATACGAATATCGTCGTTCAAGATAACGTCATCAGCATCACGGCGCCTGCCTCTGCCGTCGCGGCGGCAAAGTAATCTCCGATAATCTGCCCGCAGACTGCAAGGCGTTCTTGCGATAATTGGGCGATCTGTGTTAGCATAGATCGTCTTTTTGTCTGCTGGTAAAGGGAGTTATGGGAGACGTTCTTGGTAAATATCGGATCGATGGTCTGATCGCAGAAGGGGGGATGGCTCGCATTTATCGAGCTAAAACCGAGGGAATTGGGGGCGTCGATAAAGTCGTTGCACTCAAGTGTATCAAAGGCGCCATGAGCGAGGACGACAATTACGTCCGAATGCTACTCGATGAAGCGCGGATCACCGTGCGCATGACGCATAAAAATATCTGCCAGGTCTATGGTCTCGAGCACGATGGCGATACGTATTTCATGGTCATGGAGCTCGTCGATGGTGTGAGTTTGGCCGATTTATCGAGCCACCTCTTCGGGCTCAATCGCGTCTTCCCCATCGAAGCCGCCGTCTTCATTGCCATGGAAGTGTGCGCCGGTTTGTCGTATGCCCACCGCATGACCGACGACAACGGCGAGCCACTTGGCATCGTCCATCGCGACGTCAATCCGCAAAATATTTGCATCTCGAAAGAAGGCGAAGTCAAGCTCATCGATTTCGGCATTGCAAAGGCAAAACGCGCCTCGACCGAAACGCAAGTCGGCACGATTAAGGGAAAATTCAACTACATGAGCCCAGAACAAGCCCGTGGCGATCGCGTCGACCAGCGAGCCGACGTCTTTGCTCTCGGTGCAGTGCTCTATGAAATGCTCTGCGGGCACATGCTCTACCCGCTTTCGATCGACGATATGCGCCTGCGCACAAAGACGCGCATGGCCGATTTCGTCCCCATCGAAACGTATTTGCCCAATATCCCCGAAAAACTGCGACTCATCGTCGCCAAGGCTTTGGCTCGCGATATCAATCAGCGATTCGCCAGCTCGCGCGACTTCTTGCTCGCCCTCACGCAGTTCTTTCACGACGGATGCAAAGTCTACGACTCGATCAATCTATCGTTGCTCGTCGAAAAGTATTTGGCGCAAAAGAGCAAAAACGAAGCAATTTCATCGGAACAACGAAAAAAAGTCTCGCTACGCAACGAGATTCGATCGTCCGATCCCCTTGTCGACGCAAGCGATACGACGATTATGAATGCCGATGCTGCACGCCGCATCGCACTAGGAACGCCATCGGGCGAAATGTACCCGACGGCTGTCTATGCACAGCCCGCTTTCCAAGAACATCCGGCGAATTCTCCGTCGCCCTTGTCGGCCGATTGCTCCGTCGCCCGAAGCGTCGATCTCAGCATCTCGTCGCCCGGCAACGAAAGCACCGTCATGGTCAATATGAAAGACGTCAAGGGGCGAAAGACAAATGCATTCGAATTCGTCTCGGAGGCTTTTGCCAAGGCCTCGGCTTATTTCAACCAAAAAATTCAAATGATGAGCGAAAAAACGCTCGCCATCATCGCCGTATCGCTCACATTCCTACTCGTCGTCGTCATTATCATCATCTTCGTTCAATTTCGAGAAGCTCCCCCGCCGAGCGATTCGATCGATAACGCCGTTGAACGAGTACAAGATGCCGATACGACGCCGAGCACAGATGATTAGTTGCTGGCAGTTTCGGTTGCGATGAGGTCTATGATGAGTTTGCCAAATATCCAAGATTTGTCCGAAAATCGTTGGTTCGATGAAGTCGTCCACTCGGGATGGTCTGACGATTTGCCCATGAGCGGATCTGCCACCGGTATTGGCGGCGATATGGGCGACAAAAATACCGATTTCGAAGTCGAAGAAGTTCCCGCCTACTCCCCATCGGGGCAAGGCGAACACGTCTATCTCTGGATCGAAAAAAACGGAAAGGGCACGCCCGAGGTCATCAAAGAAATTATCAAGGCTTTTGGCGTCAAAGAAATCGACGTCGGCTATGCCGGAAAAAAAGACGCCCACGCCGTGACGCGGCAATGGGTGAGCATTCACACGCCGAGCGACGATAATGCTCCCATCGATCAGCTCAACGATTTGGGATGGTTACGCGTTTTGCGCACGACGCGACATGCGAATAAATTGCGCCTTGGGCATTTAAAAGGTAATATTTTCAAAGTTCGAATCGTCGAGACGACGCAAGACGACGACGCCATCCAATCGGCGATCGAAAGTCTGCGTCGGCAGGGATTTATCAATTACTTTGGCAAGCAACGATTCGGTTTCGATGGCGGAAACGTCGCCGAGGGCATGGCTATATTGGCGGGCAAACGCGCGCCACATCAAAAACGCCTCCTCCTCGTCAGTGCCGTCCAATCGGCCATATTCAATCTCATGGCGGCGGCGCGATTCGTGCATTCGGGCAATATCGCCTTCTCGGGCGACGTCTTGCAAAAGATCAACGCCGGTTGCTTCGTTTGCGACGACCCGCAAATTGATACGCCGCGCATCGCCGCCGGCGAAGTCGCCGTCACGCTCCCACTCTTTGGCAAAAAAGTCATGCCTGCGCATGGCGATGTCAGCGCGTTTGAAACGCAAGCGGCGCAAGCCTTTTTTGCCCATTGGCAAGCCGACGAAAATGCGGCGCATGGCGCCGCGTTCGATACCGCGACGCTGGCGAAATTTGCCGCCGGCGACCGAAGACAATTCGTCATCTTGCCAAGCCTTTTGAATTTTATACGTATAGACACGAGCTGTATCGATGTACATTTTGCTCTCCCCTCGGGATGCTATGCAACTGTGCTCTTGCGGCATTTGTGTGGAACATCTTTTACGCGATAGAGGTAACGACATGGCTATAGACATGAAAACAATACGAGAAATGGCACCGAATCTTTGCGAGGTGTATGACAAAGAGACATTTGTCGTCATGATGAAACGCCGTGGACTTGCCAATATCGCCGAAAACCTCGATACGTATATCGACGCAGGCTGGATCGTCCCCATCGATTTCGGCAACAAAACCCGATTTCATCGCGGGCACATGATCATCCTTCTGCGTCTGGCCGCCAACAACGATCTCCACTATATGCCCGGGCTCGAAAACACCTTCGATTTCGAAGATATCATGTCGCGGCGCGTCTTTTTGTGCGAATCGCGAGCGAAAGACATTCGCGACGATGCCGAAAAGATCCAACGATTGATGCGCTGGATTTGGAGCGATAACGCCGCATCGCTCGATCCCATCGATGCCGTCCTCACCAAAGCCATTATCGATATATCGCTCGACGACCTCGATCCCGATGGTTTCTACGAAAATCTCAAAGTCGATTCCCCGTCGGGTACGTCGATGCTCGTCAAAGACCTCTTGGCGATGCAAACCGAAATCAGCGATATCATTACTTCGCTCAGCAATACGGGCGTGAGCACGCCAAACGTCCAATACATCTTCGATCGCAATCGCCGATTCAACGAGCTCAGCTCGCGGATGCTCCCCATCCATTCGCCATTCCTTGCCATTCCAACGCGCGATATCCTCGCCGACGAACGACTCGACTTCATCCGAACCCGAAACGAGCTCTTCGCCGACAACAAATTCCAAGAGCTCGTCGAATACTACGAAACGCATACGATTTATTTCGAATCCGATATCGAAAAACGCGCCGCACTCTCGGCCGCTATCGGGCACATCTACGGCGATCTCATCAAAGATAGCGAAAAAGCCGCCGAAGCCTTCCAAGAAGCCCTCGAATACGACCCTTCCAATGCCGATGCATTCCAAGAAATGCGACGCCACCTGCGCGATGCCGCGAAATGGGACGATCTCATCGAATTGCTTTCCAATCACTGGGATACGATCGACGACGCACAAAAGCGATGCGAACTCATCCTCGAATGCGCCCATATCCAAGCCTTCAAATGCGTCAACGTCGCCGAAGCCATCGGGCTCTACGAGCGATGCGCCATCGAAGGATACCCCGGAAACGATTTCGACGACCTCTACAAAATCGTCGATGGGCTCATGGACGAATTCACCGATACCGAACGGCTGCGAGCTATCGTCACGCTCACGCTTCACATCGTCAACTTCGCACAATGCGATAAAGTCGAAAAACTCCGCGACAAATTCAAAGTCGCCGACGACCCCAACAGCCAGTGCATATCGGAACTCATCGATTCCGGCTTGCAGAGCTTCAAAGGCGATCAGCCCGAAGCCCTCGAAACCCTATCACACGCCATCGCACTCGCTCCGCGCAATACGCTCATCGATGCCCTACTCTATCGCATCGCCTCGAAAATCCACGCCTATAACGAATTCCGCGAAGGCATGAGTTTGCTCGAAACGGAATCGCTCTCCAGCGACGACTTCTCCAATATCTGGGTCCGCGTCGCCAAAGTTCTTATGCGGCTACCCAACCACGAAAAATACGCCCTCGATTACGCCGAAAAAGCCGTCGCCAACGTCTCGTCCAACAACGAAGCGATCGATTTGTGCTACGACCTAGCCCTCAAAGACGGACGCACCGAACGCGCCTATATCTACGCCACGATTAAAGCCGCTCGCACGAAAAACGACAAACTACGCGAAGAACTCCATAACGCCTGCCACGAAATGAAACTCGCTTTCGAAGACGACGACGAAAAACTCATGGGCGTCTACGAAACTCTCCTACAATTCAGCGACGTACAAGACGATATTCAATCGAATATCCGCGAGCTCATCAACGACCTCGACACGCCAAAAGCCATCGCCTTCTTGCAACGCATCGAGCCGCGTTGCATCGCCTCCGCCATGGCGTCGTTCATCGGCGACCTCTATACGAGCATCCTCGAACGCAATCTCTTGCCCGAACAAAAGAAAAACCTCCTCGAACGATACGTCGGTTTCCTACTCGGACAAGACCCAAGCGAAAACCTCGACGTCTTCGTCCCCATCCACGCCAAACTCTACGCCATGGCCCCAAGCGATCGACTCTTCACCATGCTCAAGCAGACGATCAAAGACGACAAAGACAGCCTCAGAACCTGGGCATACGAGCTCGAAGACGCCTCCTCCGAAGTCGAAGACTCCAGAACACTTGCAAAAATCTATACGACACTTGCCAGCTGCTACAGCGAGCACGCTCTAGGCGATCTCGATAAAGAAGCCGGCGCTTATCAAAAAATCCTCTCCCTCATCCCCGACAACGTCCCCGCTTTCAAATGCTGTTTCACGGCTTTCGCTCGCATTGGCCGCGACTTCGATTGCATCGAAATCTGCAAAAACTTCCCCATCGAAAAATTCACGCCACAAGACCGCTGGAACTACATCAGCAAAGCACTCTCGTTCGCCCTCATCAAACAAGGCGACCCAGAGGCCATGGCGCAATTCTTGGGCATCTTGGCAAACGACAACGAAGCCAAAATCCCCGCTCTCATCGAAGAACTCATCAAAGAAGCCGAAGCCGATAACATCGACAAAGGGCAAATCATCTGCTTCTTCGATACTATCGCCCCACAAATGCCCACGCTCACGCAGACCGTCCTCAAACTCTCAAAGGCAAACCTGCTCGCTTCGATGGGCGACCTCGACGAAGTCTGCCAACTCCTCAGCCGCGACACCTACGAAATCGCCAAACAAAACAAAATCGAAGATTTCGTCAAGCCCGCCATCGCCGCACTAGCCAACTCCGACAGCGACGAATGCAAACACATGGCAAACCTCTGGTCGAACGCATCGTCGCCCGCCAATAAAGCCGTCGAAAAGCCCGCCACCTCGTCGCCCGCCAACAAAGCCGTCGCACCACGCCGCGCCTCGTCCGAAAAAACCGACGCTTCCATCGCCGCACTCGTCAAAGAATGCGCCGAGAACATCGACGACGAGTCTTTCTCCTCCGTCATCGAAAACGCCATCAAAACATTATCTCCAGAAGATGCCACAATCCTCTGCATAAAACTCGGCAAACTCTACGAATCTAAGCAGAATATTCAAACCGCCGAGGCCTACTTCAAAAGGGCTTTCCAACTCACACAAGACTACGAGCTCCTCGAATTCTACAAACGCATTCGCCACTTCAAAAAGGCGCTCAAAATACTCGCCTTCAAACTCGCAAAATCGCCCGACGCCGCCAAAAACAGCGTCAAACTCGAAACCGCCGTCGTCTACGAAGCCATGCGCGACTTCGCAAACGCACTCAAAATCGTCGACGAACTCCTCGATTCCGACGCCTTCGACACACCCGCACGCATCGCTCTCATGCGCCAAAAATCGACATACCTCCTGCAAACAAACGACGCAAAACAAGCACTCGCCACTCTCCAGCAGGCATCGGCCGCCGCCGACGCAAACCTACGCGACGAAATCGACACCGACATCGCATTCCTCCTGCGCGAATCCGACCGCGACGCCGCACAAAAACTCCTCGACGCGCTCTCACAACGCGGCGTCAAATCCGAAAAAATGACACTACTCACCGCCGCTTTCGACATCGACGAAAAACGCTACGACGACGCAGAAGCAAAACTCACCTCTCTCATCCGCCCCGACGAGCCTCTCGCCATCGCCGCCCTCGAAAAACTCATCGTACTCAAACAAAATCGCGGCGACGACGACGCACAAATCCGCGAAGTCGCACGACAACTCGCCGAACGCGCCCCCGCAAACGCCCTCGCAAAACAAATCCTCGAAGGCTAGCCACACGCCTGCACCGCCACGCGCCAACGCATCATCTCTCGTCGATGATGTCGTTTGGTGTGGGGGAAGCCTCCCCCTACGCGCCTATGGGCGCATGCTTTGCACGACGCCCATACGTCGCTACCCCCTCTGCGGGGCATGAATATCATGGCGCGGCAAATGCCGCGAACCGAATTTCATAAAGCCCCGCAACGCCCCAGCAAAATCTTCTGCAAACCATCGCCAGCCCTCATGCATCGATTTCTCATCTTTTGCACCGCTCTCGGCGTCGCTGTCACTTGTTCGGCGCAAATGCCCTATGAGTTTTTCTCATTTCAATCGCTCGAACCCATTCCAAGCCACGTTCAACAGCCACCGGCCGGCGATTTGATCCCTCCCGTCGCCCCACTCTCCTACATTTCGCTCGACGATAAGACAAATCGCGGTGGCGATCTCACACTCGTCGAGCCATTTGCCCCCCCCATCGGCGTCTATAAGCGATATGGCGTGCTCTCCGAAATCTCGCTCTCTAGCGACAACACTTGGATTATCGTTCCACCCGCCGAACCCAAATGTAAACTCTATCGCCCAGGGCGATCTCCGGCATCGCATGCAGTTTTCCGATCGGGCGTCGTCCAAGGCTCCACGACAACTGCCGATGAAGAAATCCCACTCCCGAGCACCGACCCACAAATGGCAATCGTTTCGGTTCGCATCTCCGATGCCCACGCCAACCCACGCCCAAACGGCGATATATCGATTTATCGCTGCGATGGCGACGTCTACATGGCAAAGATCCATCGCCCCGGCCCCTATCGCATCGACTACGAAGTCGCCTCACCGCCCAATGCTGGCATACCACAATCGCCCGATATCTTTGGCAATGCCCACCCAAAACCGCCCAAGACCGGCGATATCTCGGATCTCAGGCGGCGCGAACGCCTGCTCAATCTATTCGAAGATACGCCGATATATCCAAACGATAGACGAACATTCCGAGATGTTATCGTTTTTTTTCAGAACTTTATAAGCGAACCTCTCGATATTCTAGAAGATGATGCATCTCTAGGCGACGACTTGATCAAACGCATCGTCGCCCAACGCAAAGGGCTTTGCCGGCATCGTGCCTTTTTATTGATGCTCGCCGCCGAAATCTGGGGCTACGAAGTGCGCATCGTCTATAACGAGGCTCACGCCTTCGTCGAAATCAAATACGGCGGCGAATGGATTCCGATTGAACTCGGCGGTCAAGCCGATAGCTTGCGCATCGTTTCTCCCGATTTCAAGCGTTCTCAAACCGTGTTTTGGCGCGATGCTCTACCGGCGGCGCAAAATGCAAATTCAAGCGCTACAGAGCCTCAGGGCTATGCGCCCGCCAACGCTGCACGAAGCCAAACTGCGGCGCAGCGGCGCGAAATCTTGCACTTCGTGCCCTATGGCACGATTCAACCCCAAGCCTTCCGCAATTCTGCCATGCAATACCGCGGGCGTCTCTATCGCAAAAACGGCGATCCCTACGCCAATCAACGCATCCAAATCGCCATCGTCAACGGCGATCGTTCGTTCACATCGCCAATGGCGACGACCAATGCCCAAGGCGCCATCGACATTTCCATCGAAATCCCAGCAAACTGGCCCCTCGGCATATCTCAAATCACTTGGTTCGGGCTTCCCGATGCGCTTTAACCGTGATCACCGCCATGGCGCATCTGCAACGACGTCAAAAGTCGCACGATGGCGCAAATAGCCTTGATCTAAGCGCCATGAGCCATTATAATAATACACCGTGTTTTGTTATCGGAGGCAAAGCGTGAGAAAGATCATTCCTTTAAGTTTTTTGTGTGCGGCTTCGATGTTTCATTTGGCGTGTTCGAGCGAAACGCACTACGATTCGATTAGTACTGTCGTCACAGTCGACGTGACGAAGGCCGTCGAAGCCGATCAAAAAGTCAAAGTTCATCATCGATTCCAATTCGATCGCGATCTCGGGCCGCTCCATTCGATGGAACTCGTCGAGGCATGGCTCGATACGCCTACTGTGATGTTGCAAGAGGGCAGCGTGACAGATGGCGATCCGTTTAATCTCGGCATCATCCGCGACATGGGCATTTCGATCGTCGATCAAAACAACGGAACGAAGGTCTTTTGGCTCTATGTCACGCCTGCCCCGTCGGCCCTCGACAAGGCGCGATTCTCGGAGCTCAATGTCGGCGATTTGCGCACTTATATGACCTCGGCCATGAAATTCGAAATCGAAGTCAACATCACGCTCGATACTTACCAGGCGATGCGTTATTGGCGCGATATTTGCCAAATGGAAGAAAAGTGCGACGTGCAATTGCCCTTCTCGATGCAATTTAAGATGGAAGATTAGCTCGCAGAGCCCAAGTGGCTTTGCGATGTGAGTTATCCCATTTGAGATTTCTAGTTTAAGGTTCATTATGCGCTCGTTTTCTGCTCGTTTTCTTTCGTTGATCTTCGTCGTCTGTGGGCTTTCAACCACTTTGGGGTGTACGGCGTATCCGTCGAACTCGGCTCGGCCTGCCGTCGATTCTTTCAATGCGATTATCGCCACGCTTGAGGCGTGTTCCAAGGCACCCAGCGATTGCGATAAAACATCCATTTGGAACTCCATCGACGCCAAATCGAAGATGGCGTTTATCCAAGCATACGTCTCTCTCGTGCGCATGGACAAAGTCATTACGACGTATTTCGATCCCATCGAACACAAACAAATGCGCGATCGAACGGGCACCGACCTCCTCGATAAACAAAACATCACAAACGAAATCGATTTATTTGCCTATCTCTTCCACCCCGAAAAACTCGTCTTCGACGAATCGACGAAATCGGGGCTTCAGTTCAAAAGCGACGATATCATCTCCGATTACGTCGTCGATATTCACACGAATCAATCTGAGCAGACGTTTCGAATGGTCCACGAAAGCGACGGACAATGGCGGCTACAGCTCAATCCCACCGTTCTCAACAATGCGCTCAACCCCATTATGCTCAGCGATGCGGCCATGCAAGAATACGCCAAATCGTACTTTGCCGACGAAATCGACCGACGAAAACGCGTGCGCGATTATTTCAACGAGCAACGCAATTTGCAAAATCGCTAACTCGGTGGGCATTAACTCGTAATCGGTAGCCGTATTTGGATGGATACAAATCTCTCTGTTTCGGGCTTTGGTTATGCCAAAGCCCTTATTTTTGGCGAATACGCCGTCATGTATGGCGCCCGTGGCGTCGCCGTCGCGCTCGATGCCAAATTCGAATTGCACCTCAATCATGTGCATTTATCGGGTGAACATTCGCTAGATCCAAAAAATTTATTCGATGCTAAAGACATTCTAACGAATTGGCTTCGCCCGAGTCTTGTGGCGCAAATCGACGCCGATGATCGGTTGTTTTTCGACGATTTGAACAATAAATACGGCATAGGTTCGAGTGCGGCGTCGGTCGTGGCGGCGGTTCAAGCCCATGCGCGCGCATGCGCCGCCCTATCGCAATGCGCCCCGCCCGATAAACTATTGATACAAGCCATCGAGGCGCATCGCGCGCTACAAAATGGCCTCGGATCTGGGATCGATATCGCCGCATCGGCGCTCGGCGGCGTCGTCGGTGCAAAGAATTGCGACACATCTATCGAAGTGTCGCGGCTCGCTCCGCATCACTTGCCCCCCATGGGCATATTTACGATGCATCGACGAGCCGCGACTCTGCCCTTTATCCGCGCCGCCGAGCGCGTCAGGTGCGATCGCGAGCCGAAAAAAATACTCGCTCAAATGGCCGATCTCTACGAAGAAATGTATGCCGATATCGAGCGAGCATCAAAGCGTCGATTTATCGAAACAATCCCGCGACTTTTGGCGTTACTCCGATCGTGGGGCGAATGCATCGATATGCCCGTCATTCCAAGCGATTTCGATATCGTCGAACGATTGGCGCGAGAATCGGGGGCCGTCGTCAAAACGGCTGGTGCCGGCGGTGGCGATCTCATCATTGCCTTTGCCGAAACGCCCGCAAATATCGACGATTTCGCCCAAAAACTCGCACTGCACGCCATTTCACGGCTACCCTTTGCCATTGCCCCCGAGCGCGATTACCCATGAACAACGATGATTTCGAATCTGTCGCATCTTGGCTCGAAGCCGAGCTATCGCGTTATACGATTGCCATTTCGGCGATGGTCGTCATCGTCGTCGCCGTGGCGGCTGTCGCCATCTTTCGCCTCGTCGGATGGACGTCTTTTGCGCTCATCCAATCGATTGGCGTCATGCTCATGTCGTGGCTCATCGCCAGTGCCTATTTGCGTTGGCGACAAAAAAAACTCCTGCAAGAGGCCGTCGGGCGCATCAAAACCGATACGCCACCGAGCCAAACGCCCGAGGCATTCTATCGGTTCGTCTCCGAACGATCGATGACCTATGCCCTAGCCGCTCACGTCGTCAAGCGCAATGGCGTATTCAATACTCACGACGCAAATCAAACCGTCGATAATCAAACGATTTCTGGCGACAGCGCAAATGCTAACGGCGAAAATCCACCGATCCATGACGAAGATGCAAAAACTAACGACTCAAATAAAGTTCAATAAAAACAACGACTTACAATATAAATCGTAGAATTTTTCTCCATTTTTCCATCTCCCCATAAGGACCAATCACGATGTACGACTCCATCGTCTCCGCCTATGAGTTTTTGGCCAAAGGCGGCGTCGTCATGATATTTATCATCGCGAGTTCGATCGTGGCGATCGTGCTTTTTATCGAGCGCCTCATCGTCTTTCGCCATGAGCGAACGCGATCGCAGCGCCTCATCGAACCGTTGATCGAAGCGATTAAACTCGGGCAATTCGAGCGCGCCTTTACGCTCTGCGACGAGCATCGCGGTTGCATGGCTCGCATTGCCCGCGTGGCGCTCACCAAACGCGACATTGCGCGCGACGATCTCATTTCGGCAGTTGGCGACGAGGGGCATGTCGCCGAGGTCTATCTCAACCGCCGAGTGCCGTCGATCGGCGCCATTTCGACGTTATCGCCATTGCTCGGGCTTTTGGGCACGGTCACGGGGATGATCACCATCTTTAGCCAAATGGCCGACGAATACGCCGCTGGTATGACGGCGAACCAAGGCATGCTCGCCGGGGGCATTTGGGAGGCGCTCTTGACGACTGCGGCGGGGCTTTGCGTCGCCATTCCGGCATTCATCATGCACCGGGCATTGTGCGCCAAGATCGACGATTTCATGATCGAGCTCGAAACTTCTGCAACGCGCATCGTCGATTTGTTGGCTCCACCGCCCAAAAACGCACTCGCTCAGGCACCCACTCCTACTCCACAAGCGGCAACCGATGTCGCCAATGCATCGACTCAAGCCGCCGATCCGCCACGCGATGCCAATCTACCCAACGATGAAGCATCGAAGTGATTTCGCGATATGTATCGAATGGAATGCATTGCACGAGCTCGACAATAAAATACAACGAAAATATCGCATCAACAAATATTACAACGATTTATTCGTTGTGACTTTTTTCATCGAGATATAGAGACCGAACATGCAATTTGGACGCGCCAAAAGCCGATATACGCCATCGCTCGATATTACCCCGCTCATCGATGTCGTCTTTCTATTGCTCGTCTTCTTACTCTTGACGATGACGTTTTCTCAAGACAAGTCGCGCGTCGAAGAAGCGATCATCGAAATAGAGTTGGCACAATCGTCGACGCATGCCGATCCGACGCCCAAGGCTTCGGTGCAAATCACGATCGACGAAAACGGGCGCATGTATCACGGCGAAAGCGCCGTTGCGCAGACCGATGAATCGCTGAAGCTGTATCTTTCGGAATCGTATGTGGCGCATCCCGAGTTATCGGTCAATATTCGAGCCGACAAACGCGCCAGGCATGGCGATATCGTTCGAGCCCTCGACATCGTCAAAGGGCTTGGCATTAACCATGTTCAAATCGTCATTGAATTTGAAAATACGCAGTCCACGCCGTGACATCGGCACAAATCGCGCACAATTGGTGCGCTGTTGTTATTCGTCATTTTTTGAGCGATATTTGCGAATTCTCGACTCTAAGGCTTCTCTTGGAAGGCGTATCGTCGGGTTATCTCGCAGTTCTTCAAAGCACTTTACGATCTGTTCTCTCGATATGTGACCCTCTCTAAAAGCCCAATCTAGCACACCAATCGTTCCTATCACCTTTACACGTTCACACTCGGCAGCCTCTCGCAGACGCTTATCTCCTGTCATCAAAGTGATATTTCTGTGTTTGGCAATAGCCAAAGCGACGCAATCTTCTCGACTCAAATGCTTTTTGCGATACTTTAAAGATAATTCACCGACCAAATTGAATTCAGCCAAATCGATTTCAATACACTGAATTCCGAGATCCAGTAGACGCTTTTTTAACCACACTGGTGACAGCAATTCCGATTCAAACGAATCTCGATACATGAGATATTCACAATTCAGGTAAAACGGAATTTCAATTGCGTCAATGATGGCAAAATCTATCCAAACATTCGTGTCACTGCTGATATATTGAGTCATACTGGATCACATCCTTGTGTGAACATGCAACGCTCTATGATAGATTCACATGATTGTTTGAGTAGATCTGATGCCTGAGAGAGAGAAATCTCATTTTGGTTCACAGCTCGAAATACGAGCTGTTCAAATAGCGTTGGTGTTTCTTCTGCGATGAGCATGGGATCATTATATTGCCATCCGTACTTGTTCGCTTGTATGTAGAAATTCTTGGCTACAGATTCGCTAATGATGCCGCATATTTTAGCTCGCGTAACGAGAAGCCTATACGAAATGCCATATTCTCGGCATATAGAGAACAAGTCCTTTGTCAACGAGATTCGTTTCAAGCCTAGTTCGCGGATAGCGTCTTCTTTGGGAAAAAGAAATGCGCCGCCAATAGCCGTTGCCTCTTTTTCGGCATTGCCAGCAAACGATGACCAGTCAAACATCATGTGTGCTAGTTCATGAGCTAGCGTCGATCGTTTCACTGCCGGTGGCATATTGCGATTGAGAACAATATAGGGTCTACCATTGACGGAGCCATTCATTCCAGAAAACCGAATTCCCTCGTCGAAGTCGATTTCAAAGACGATAAAGCCGAGATTCTCAAGTCTTTCGATGATATTTCCTACAGATCCAATCAGGGCAAGCTTCAAATGTCTGCGCATATTCAATGCATTGGCGTCGGCATCGCGCGCGAGTTGCAGTGAACGAGAAGTTGGAACTTCGGGCAATACTTTTTCACCTAAAACTTCGACAATCGTATAAAATCGGTTCAGATACTCCTCGACAGCGCTACGTACATAGTCTTGGCTTTTTTTCAGACATGCTTTTTGTTTGCGATATTCAGCGCACTCGATGTGAAGCTCTTCGTTCCACGTTGTCATGAAATCGAGCATGCGAATGCCGAGCGCCGAGGCGAGGTGTTTGACGATGTCTATGCTCTCTGGGGAACGTTTGCTCAGCTCATAATTTGAGATAGTCGTCGTCGTCAAACCGCACTTCTCTGCAAGCGCTTTTTTCGTCATTCCTGCTTTTAGTCGATAATACTCTAGATTTTTGCCAAACATCATCGCCCTCCAAACAACACGTGGCATACGACACCACGTGTTCAATTTTAGACAAGGAAATAGAAAAAGTAAACACCTAGAGCGTGTGCACGACGACATAAAGCTAAAGATTTCTGATCGGATACATCGATTTATGTCATAATAGATGCAGACTGCTAGATTGCATGGTAAAGCGGTTTTGCTGTGCTCTGGGGTAGATGTGGCGCGAAGCGCCACGGATTGCCCCCTGCGTAAGGGGGCGGTTGCGCCAGCTTTAGCGGCGCAACCAGTGGGGGTACGTCGAGGGGGTAGCGCCGTCGCGGCACGCACTTTTATGAGGTCGTTTTATTGGAGTATCGAATTTTATTCATGGGAATTGTGCATGAACCGAAGTGCGTGCAAGAGAGGCGCGTAGGGGGAGACTTCCCCCACCCAGTCTAAAAAAAAGCTCTATGGCGTCGTTTGATTCGTTCGCCGCTGTGCTGAGTATGGCGTCGTTGGGGCGTTTGATTCGTTCGCCGCTGTGCTGAGTATGGCGTCGTTGGGTCGTTTGATGCGTTCGTAGCAGGGCGAGGCGTTGTTTTGCGGCGGTGGCGGGTTGTTTTGCGGCGGTGGCGGGGCGATTGGCTAGTGTTGATTGAAAACTTCTACAAATATATAAAGGAATGTAAAAATATGAAAAAGATTGATTCGTTAATACAAAGCATGCTCCAGTCGTATGCGCGGAATGCAGATTTGACGAATATGCAGGCGGCGCCGTTGCCGTCGAAATCGTGTGTGACCGACTTGACGCATCGCCTTGAGAGTTTGCTCTACCCGGGGTTGACGGATTGCGTGAGAAACAGCGACGGGATGATTTATGCCGTGGGCAATCGCATGAGCGAGGCATATCAAGATATGGTGCGGTTGATAGCGATTTCGTTGCGTTATGCGCAGACGTGTGGGAATTGCCGGATGCGGCTCGAGGCGACGGATTTGCCCGTCGAGGAGCAGGCCGAGGGGCTGGCGTATGCGTTTTTTGAGAAGTTGCCGACGATGCGCGACGTTTTGCGCACCGATTTGCATGCGGCTTATATGGGCGACCCGGCGGCGAAGTATTACGCCGAGATTATATTGAGTTATCCGGGGTTTCGGGCGTTGGCGATTCACCGAATGGCGCACATCTTGTTCCAGGCGGGGGTGCCGATTTTGCCGCGTATGATGAGCGAATTTGCGCATAATCGGACGGGGATCGACATTCACCCGGGGGCGCGGATTGGACAGGGATTTTTTATCGACCACGGCACGGGGGTTGTCATCGGCGAGACGAGCGTGATTGGCAATAATGTAAAGTTGTATCAAGGGGTAACGCTTGGTGCGCTCAGCATTCCCAATCCCGATTCGAGCATGGGGGTGAAGCGGCATCCGACGCTCGAAGACGATGTGACGATATATTCAGGAGCGAGTATTTTGGGGGGCGAGACGGTCGTAGGGGCGCGGAGTGTGATTGGGGCGAATGTGTGGTTGACGCATTCTGTGGCACCCGATACGAAAGTGCTCTATGTGCCGCCTGAATTGCGCTTTAAGTCGATGGGTACGCCATCACCTGCAAAGAATTGATAATTTTTGTTAATTTCTTTGACACGCTTTTTTTTGTCTCCTTATAATATAGTTGGGGTAGTGGATGTAAGGTTAATTCACGAACGCTAACGATAAGGAGACACGACATGGCAGAAACAAAAGCACAAGCCAAATCGAGCAGCAAGGCGATAATGCCTGGCGGTTGGTCACAAAACATTTGCCCGAGTTCGAAATGGTCGACGAAATGTCCGAACCAGATGACGCCGATAGGCATTTGTATGCACAACACGGCAAACAGTGCGCCTGCGACGAACGAAATCAACTACATGAATTCGAACAATTACCAAGTTTCGTTTCACTTGGCAGTTGACGAGAATCAGGCGATTCAGGGTTTGCCGTTTGATCGCAATGGTTGGCATGCGGGAGACGGCAATGGTCAGGGCAATCGCAAGCACATCGGCATCGAAATTGCGCGTAGCACGAGCAACGATGCGAACGTGTTTGCGAAGGCAGAGCGCCGCGCGGCGGCTGTCGTTGCGAAGCTGTGCCAAACGTATGGTTGGAGCACGAGCAACGTTTTGGCGCATCGCGATTTCGCGAGCAAGAATTGTCCGCACCGCACGAATATGGGTGCGTTCCGCAAACTCGTCGAAGAGGCGTTGGCGGGCAAACTGACGGTCGAAGGGCCGGGGACGGCTGGCGGCACGTCGAGCGGATCGGGTGGAACGACGACGACGGTCAAAGAAGAGCCTGCTTCGGGAACGGGCACGGTGACGTGT
>ERZ1026772.331-NODE-331-length-36146-cov-8.072096_pt1 | contig 36146 bp, 28 predicted proteins | sample MGYA00380124_ERZ1026772 | MGnify/ENA primary metagenome ERZ1026772 (study PRJEB33269, sample SAMEA4719760) | human gut metagenome | biome: human-associated habitat; feature: organic feature; material: feces | place: Cameroon | collected 2013-10 ...
CCCCCCACCACCATTCAATACAACTTCGTCGTAAACCAATCCGGACTCGGCATCGGGAATATCATATTATCCGAAACGCTATCGGCTAAATACAACACGCATATTTCCATATTGGGAACCAAAAACCTCGCCGATTGCTCGTGCATGATAACTGTCCCCGTCCTAATATCATCACCGACTTCGAATGTATAATCGATCCGTACTTTGGCTATCGTCGACGACCATGAATGTTCGACGTAATGGCAATCGAGATTGCTTCCCGATGCGCGCGATATTGTATTGACCCAACCGCGCGTAGGCGTCCCATCTCGATAAACCCGAGCATAACGCGCGTATGCCGCCATTCGGCGGCTATACGATGTAATACAAGCCCAAGGCACAAACCCCAGCACGATCGGCAGCAGGGCTATTCCAACGGTCCAAGCCAACACCGATGCACGATCGACAAATGCATGCCACAAGTAATATTCGATATATACGCCTACGCAAAGCACGACGATGACGATCACGACGCGGATCACCTTCGAAGCAAAAACGCCAACGGCATGGACATCGCGCGGCGCCGACCCCAATTCGGCGATGATATCTTGCGGAGCTTCGAGCCCTGGTTTGTAGAACGATTCGACCGTGCGCATGTCTTCTATCCCTATAATTAAGGCAACAATTCCTGCATGCGATTGAGCCAATGCAGGCTCTGTTCCATATCGTCGAGATTGCGGTATACCTGAGCACGAAGCAAGGCGAAGTAATGTGCAACGCCCCCTATCTTTGCATTGCCATAGACGCGTTCTGCCTCGTCGATCTGCGACAACAACGCATCGTTCTTATCTTTCTGGAACCCGACGATGATTCGCCCCCAAAAGGCGGCTGGAATCGGTGTTTTGGCGTGGCATGTCGATTCAAATCGTTCGAGAGCCTCGTCGTAATCCCCGCGATAATACGATTCCCAAGCGCGAGCCGTCGATTCGATCGCACCGAGCAAATCTTCGTTCGGTGCAACATCGGCAAATTGGCGGGCTTTGGCAACCTTATTGCGGATAAATTCCCAGCCAGGCCGATCGAGATTCGGCAACGGTTGCCCGACGGGCGGTGTAATATCTGCAACCAGTTCGCTTTCGAGTCCGCGAACGATCTTCTCCTGTATTGCATAGAGGTTTGGCGCTGCATACCCCGTGCGCAACAATACGTCGTAATACGCCAGCACGCCATTGCCCTGGCGCGTCAAAAATGGCCCCTGTGCGAGCAAAAGTTCATTCACTTTTTGCAAGACCGATGTCTGCGATGCGTCTCGTACAAACGCCTGATTGCGAGCTTTTTTCTGCATCGCCTTATATTCGGCTTTGAATTTGCGATCTTGTGCCGCCGTCGGTTCGACTTCTTCGTAATAGCCATAAAATGCATCCGACGCCGCATAATTCTTTTTCATCGAATACGCTCGCGCGCAATTCAAATATGCTTTCGTCACCGATCGCGGCGTCATCTGTATCGATTTGATATACGATGCAATTGCCTCGTCATACTTTCTTTGATTATACAGTGCATTGCCTTGTTCCAAGTAGCCATTCTGCGTGCTCTGAACCGTCTGCGCCTGCGCATCACTTGCGCCAATCGACGATATCGCAAAACAAGAACAACCGACTATACAAGCAATCCATACATGTCTTATACGGCGTTTCAATGCGACGATCACATCATTCGACGGAACTCTTTTCATATATATATATTTCATCATATAAAACTCCGTCGCTAACCGTCCACGCGATGCGAGTCCGTGCTCAATTCGTCGGCTTCATCGCCCAAATCCCGTTCCAAGCCTGCTGCATCACCCCGTTCAGACGTTCCCGCGCCTTCTGCGCTTTCGTCGCTCATCGTAGCGCTTTCGTCGCTCATCGTAGCGCTTTCGTCGTCATCGCTCATAGTGGCGTTGTCTTCGATTTCTGTCGAAGCCCGCCTCTGCCACAACGGAATCTGCATCCCTAGCCCGAGCACGACGCCATGCCGACCTGTTTCGCCGTCTATCGTTTCGAATTGGAAGTCATACCCCACCGATACAAACGTCTCTTCGCTCAAGTAATACTTAAACCCAGCATTAAAATGGATCGAAAACGCCGTCTGCGATAGTGAAAACTTTTCGTCGTCTTCGATATCCCGTGCATTGAGGTGTTTATACGATACGCCAAACCCCAACAACGCTTCGAACTGAACGACCCAAAATGTATAATGACCTTTGATTTGCGCCGGGTAAAACCCGATCATCCATCCATCTTCCGGAGTCACGCGTCGAGGATCGCTCCCGATGACGCGCATATCGAACGAATCATGCCGCGAAAACGACGCCCACGATGCATCAAATTCGAATATCGATAACCCCCAATATTCCGCCTCATAATCGAGTCGCAATGTCAACCCATTGAAATCGCCACTCGCCCAACCCGATTTCGACGGCGAATAACTATAGCGCTCTTCGCCCAGTTTCGCCTTCGACTTCTTCATGCTCATCGATTCGTGCGCGTACCGATAACCCAAAAATCCCGAAAACCGATACGTCGAGATGTTATCATGGCGGATCTTGTAAGGCGATTCGCTCTCGGGCAACAACGCGACTTGCATCGTCTGCAAGCTCCCAGGATACACATTATACGTTTGCTCAAAATCCACATATCCAGGCGCACTCACCCGAATCGTATGATCGCCCGGTAATATCTCGTATGTCGCATTGGCGGCGCCAACCTCTTCACCATCGATTTCGACTTGCGCATCGGCCGATGGCGTCAAAACCGACAATGGCGTCACCTCGGGAACCAATTCGATCTTTTTCGAATATAATTCCCCCTTCTTCGATTCAAACGCCCACGATTGCGACACATAGCCATCTTTTTTGAATTCGACGTTCTGTTCGCCCACGGTGATCCGAAGCGATACGGGCGCATTGCCCACAAACCGTTTGTTCAAATAAACCCCGACATTCGGCTGCGTCGATTCGATGCTCAGTTCGGCTTCCATCTCAAAAAGCGTGCTCAACACTTGCCGCAACAACGTCGGCAAATCTCGGCCACTCCGCTCTATCCGCATCTCCGACCCCGAAAACCGACGATGAAGCGTCAAAACGATGCCCCACTCATTCGTCGATTCATGGCGCGAAAACTCCGCCTCCGCATACGCATCGACATTATAGACGTCCAACACAAACGTTCCCCCCGCCGCGCAAGGCTCCCCTTGCGTAAAGCAGTCGGGGAAGTTGAGCCCTTCCGACTTCAACTTCTGCGTCAATATGGCATCGCCGACGAAATGGCGTTCCTTAGCCCGCATCAACGTCTTGAGCACCGACGATTCGACTTCATCACGGGCTGTTTTATCGAGGTCTTGCGCGTAAGACAATTTCCAAACGACGCGCGTGTCCGACGTTTGCGCCACGCATTCTGGCGTGGCAACAAACGAAATTGCGGCGAGGCACGCGCACATAAACCCTATGCGACGCCATGCAAAACCGTCCAGTAAACGCACCATGCTTTGCATCTATGCCTCCTAGCGTTAATCGAGCGACGACACAAAATCGCACTCGAAATCCGACGACCGCATTGGGCGAAACACCTACGACTGGTGCGCCTGAGTTTTGCGCGCACGATGGCTACGCTTCTTCGCCTCCGAAATGTTACCCGACAATATGTCTTCTACGGGTACATCCCAATGTACCGTTCCAGCCGCGATCTCTCGCAACGCCGTCACACAAGGCTTATTCTCCGATTCTATCGTCGGTTGCGCTCCTTTCAGTAAATCACGCGAGCGCTTACTCGCCAATAACGCCATGGCAAACCGATTCGGAATTCGTTCCAAGCAATCTTCTACGGTAACACGTGCCATCTTCTAAACTTTCTCCTCTCTATCGCATTTCTTCGCGTACAAGCGCAATACACGCACCAATACTGCGCACACTTCCCGCTATCTGCGTTCCTCATCGTCCACATCGCAACGCTCGATATCTCGAACACCTACATGCGATGCGCCCGTCGTTTATGCTTTGATCCACCGATATGTCAATGAATTGATGATTTTTCGACAAAAAACCAACGCTTCCTAACGTCAAACGGCGCACGTGACGTGCGCCGTTGCATGCCAGCAAACTAGGTCTTCGCCGGGCGCTTCAAATAATATTTCGTATCGCCCGTTCGCAAATACTGTACGCTACAAAGCTCATAACCATGCTGACCAAATACGCCGAGAACTTGCGATTCATCGGTATTGGGCTGACACACCGCCTCTTTCGTGTCTCCCTTAAAATAGTTGATCATCCCCATGCCATCGATGTGACGACGCAGAATGAAATACTCCCAAGGAATTCTCTCTGCCATTGATTCAGTCTCCTATGTCTTCCTACCATTAAACGCGCCAGGCCACGAAGCAAATACGCTCAAACTGGCACACACCTCGATGCTAAATTTCTCAAAAAATCTATACAACGACGAGCGATCCCCCCTCTAACACAATTCCACGCCCCACGCAAGATTTCCATTCTCCTCTTCACACTCCCTGCATTCTACGACTCATTCTCCCATTCCCTAGCCATTCGCGCTCCCCCGTCCCACAATCCACTGATCACATCCATTCCCCCCCTCCACGTCCTTCCACACCTCACAATGCCTACAATTCTTTAGCAGCACCTCGTCCTGCATCACAAATCCCCCACTCAAACCTCTAAAATTTGCCTCCATTTTTTTTTTGACCTATTTGTCGTTATCTGTGGTACAAGCGCACCGCTTCGAGATTGCACGCAAGGATGCGCAAAGTATCGAATGTAACACTGTTGGCATGGAGGCTCTAGTGTTCGAAGCTTGTTTGACTCTTGGTTTGGCGCTTATCGTCGTCGCTTTCGTTCTCGGAATCATCCGAAATGCGCAACGACCACGACGCAAAAACTATGCGCCTAAACAGCTCCGAAACAAATCACGCGCCAAAACGTGCAACTACGAAATCCCGTGGGAAATCAACTACGACGCCTTCAATATTCCCGAGCTCTCATTATCTAACGACTTCGCCTCGACAAACACCCGACTCTACGCGTCCGATATCTCTTTCGCCGACGACACCGACGACACCGACAGCGCATCCCCTATTCCCACTCGCTCCGCTCTCGCTTGCGCAAACGCCTCTTGCACAACGCCCAAAAGCACCTGTGGCATAAAAACAAAAAACACCAGCACAACGGCCAAAAACGCCGATGGCATAAAAGCAAAAACCACCAGCATAGCCGCCAAAAGCACCTGTGGCATAAAGACAAAAAGCGCTTGCACAACGGCCTACGACGCAAATCGATCCGACGACATCGCCATCGTCGACGACGAAGACACCGCCTCCGTCATCCTAAATGCCGTCAACGGCTCTTCGTCTAAAGCCGCTCAAAGCGATCCCGGCAATCCTCCACTCGTACTCGCCTCCCTCATCGAAATCCAAAGCATTCAAGAACGCGACCGAGCTCGACAAGAAGCCATCCTACAAACACCTCAAGCCCCTACACGCCCCCGTCTACTCGGCGATACCGCCTGCGAACTCGGCGTCCGATACTTCGACAGCGTGCTCTCACAACACGTCATGCCGCGCGCCGCACAAGCACTCACCAACAACACAAACATCGTCATCGCCAAAAACGCCCTCAAAGCCGCGCACCCAAGCGCCATCTTCTCACACGGCGCCATCGCACAACGCATCGGGCAAAACGCCGTCTGCCTCTTCGAACCTCTCGAAACACCCATCGCCGACGTCGAAAACGCACTCTCTCAAATCGACGACATCATGCAAAACCGCACGATCTTCGTCATCCTCTCAAACCTCGACGAATGCGCACCCGAAAACATGGCGCACATCGGCCCACTCTGCCACCGATACGGCGTCGCAAAAACGAACATCTACATCGAACAACCCGACCACTCTTTCATCAATTATATTGAAAACGCCCGCGACTACGTCCCCGCACGCATCGACGCCAATCGCATGCCACCCGCCTTTTTCACCGAAATCTTCGACTACGCCCAAGACGCATACGACCGCGGCGACTACGAAGCCGTCCTCCGAACCATCGATCCGCTCATCCGACCACTCCTCGACCGCATGCGCCTAAACGCCAACTTTCCACCTCTGCTCATCGCACAAGCGCTCAACCTCATCGGCATGACTCAACGCGAAATCGGCTGCGACGACCGCGCCGTCAACGCCTTCGAAGCCTCACTCGCCATACTCCAACAAATCGAAGACTACAACGCCATCAAATCCGTCAAAGCAAACCTCGGCATCACTCTCGCTCTCTCCACTCCTACCACCCTACCAAAAATCGAACTCGCCATCCGACACCTCAACGAAGTCACTCAACTCAACCCACGCGACGCCGAAGCATGGCTATTCCTCGCAAATTCCTACATCGAACAATTCAGGCTCACTAACGCAAAAAGCCTACTCGGACGCGCTCTCCGCGCCTACGACAAATCATACGAAATCGAACCCGCACAAGACGTCGCTCTCTGCATGCGCGAACTCGAACGACAAATGGGCCGCTCTCCTCGCACGCTCATCGAACAACCACACGTCGCCCCCATCAAACCCACCTCCACCCCACAAAACCACGACGCCTTCTAACCTCCGCATCTACGCCCTCCACAGCTCCGCTTTTTTCGCCTCCGTAGCTCCGCTTTTTTTTCGCCTCCGCAGCTCCGCTTTTTCGCTCCCGCTCAATGCGCTCCGCCTCAGCCCTATTTCGCTCCGCTCAATACGGGCTCTTTGTCGCCCTATCTCGCCCTACCGGGCTCAATACGGGCTTCTATCGCCCTATCTCGCCCTATCGGGCTCAACACGGGCTCTGAGCTACGGCTATGTGCTCACTGCGTTGCGCGCATACGCCTCCGCTGCTCCGCTTTTTCGCTCCCGCTCAATGCGCTCCGCCTCAGCCCTATTTCGCTCCGCTCAATACGGGCTTCTGTCGCCCTATCTCGCCCTATCGGGCTCAATACGGGCTCTGGGCTACGGCTATGTGCTCACTGCGTTGCGCGCATACGCCTCCGCTGTGCGCCTATTTCTGCGAAATACGGCGCACCCTATTATAAACAGTCTCCTAAAGCATAAATGTATACATCTTCCCGCGTAAATGTATAACAGATAAAAAGAAACCGATTATTCACACTCTCGATTAGTGATTTGCGACGCATTTTGCTATCATGCCAATCGACGAGCGATGGGCGAAACTCGCCCTCGACACCTTCGCACACCAAGTGCCCGATTTAGGATAGTTTTGAGATGAAACATACCACCGACAATCGCCGACAAACGACGATGATCTTTCTCATCATTGCACTATGCGCCTTTATCATTGCCCATATCAGCGGGCAAAATACGAAAATCGAAGCACCCAAAAACATGGGTGCCGACGAATACAGCGTCCTTCCTAACAAAAACGCACTCATTTGGATGAGTCTCGGACAACGCGAATTCGTCGCCGATTTGATCTGGATTCGTGCTCTACAATACAACAACCTCCGAAACGAAGCCCATTTGGCCGAGCACTTTGCCGACGCCATCATCGCGCTCGACCCAGATTTCAAAGCCGTCTACAAATGGGCTTCCGTTGCCGCGATATTTAGCGAAGGCATGACGGCAAAATCCGTCAAACGCGCCAATAGCTACCTCGCACTCGGCGCAAAACAATTCCCGCTCGATCCCTACTACGACTATTCCATCGCCATCAACGACATCTCATACTACCCCGACGATACACCCGAAGAACGCGCCTTCTTGCGACGCGAAGCCGTCAAACACCTACAAATCGCCATGCAAAAACCTGGTGCCGATCCGCAAATTACCATGCTCATTTCGGGGCTACTCAGCAACGACGACGACCAATCCGCCAAAATTCAATTCCTGCAACAAGCCATTCTCACCGAAACAAACCCCGAAACAAAGCAACAACTCCAGACGCGACTCATCATGATGTCCGATTCCTCCGGGTCTTCCGCGCTCATGCTCTCTCAACGACGAGACCAATGGCAACGCGACCATCACCCCTATCTACCGATTATGCTCGACTACTTGATCAGCAGCGAAACGCGTTAATTTCCAACTCCTTAGTCTTTATCACGCCACAGGAGGCGATGCGATGCACAATTCCCGTTCCATTTTCGTCATGGCAATTACCCTATCTTGCCTTGCTACAGGCTGCTACAGCATCGACGACTACATCAATATTCGCCACGAAGATCCCCCACCCACCACAAACCCCGACACGCCAACCCCCGATCCATTCAATCCCGGCGGCACCGATAGCGATAACACACCCCCAAGCGGTTCCGGTGGCATTACACCTAATCCCGATTCTGGCAACGATAATGACGACGACCCCGGGAAAGTCGAAGACCCCGTCGTTCTCTCTGTCAAATCCCTCTCCCCTGCTCATGGCTCCGTCTCCGGAGGCTACGAAATACGCGTCATCGGTTCTGCTCTAGCCGAAAACGGCGAGCTCTATTTCGGGCAAACGAAAAGCCCAAAACTACAGCTCGTCAATCAACAAGTCGTCCGCGCCCTTGTTCCACAAGGCCGACCCGAATGCGTCGACGTCCTATGGAAACAAGGCGACGAAAAAATCACTTTGCCAAACGGCTTCTGCTACGACGAAACACTCGCCATCGACGACTTCACGCCAAATATCGTCGTCCAAGGCGACGACGTACCCATCTCCATCTCTGGCTCTGGTTTCGATTCAAAGACGCGACTCGCCTTTGCCCCATCGTCACAAAATCCCCCATCCCCCAGCACTCCTTCAAATTCCACGGCCAAACAACTCCCCCTCTACGACATCCGAGTCATTTCCAACGCCGAAATACAAGGCACACTGCCCGAAGTCTCCCCCGGCACTTATGACATCATCGCTGCCGGATCCAACGGCGCTGCAACCTCTCAAAACGAGCTCACCGTTCTCCCAAAACTAGCCATTTCACATATTTCCCCCAACTATGCCACCGCTGGCAAAAAGGCGACTTTCACCATCTCTGGCTCTGGCTTCGACAACAATACGCGTGTCCGCATTGGCGATGCAAACGTCGCCACGACGCTCGATTCCGATTCCCAAATCTCCGTCGATTATTCGAGCTCCACGATCGGTTATCGCGACGTCCTCATCTACGACGATTACCGCCAAAAACGCCTCGAACGCGCAATCTATATCGCCTCACCCGACGATAATTCTACCATATTCTCTATAACGCCCGCCTTCGGATCTACGCTAGGCGGCGACGAAGTCGTCGTCTCAGGTCTGCGCCTGCCCGATTCGGGCTCCGCACAATTCGGCAATGCGCAGGCCACAGTCCTCAGCCGTTCACAAAACGCTTGGAAACTCAAAACGCCCGCCCACAGCGCACAATCCGTCGACGTCTCAATCGCCTCATCCGTCCTGGCTCAAGCCTACCAATTCATCGTCTATCCTACGCTCAATTCGATCTCACCCAATTCCGGCACCAAATCTACCGTCGTCCAACTCAACGGAACCGGATTTGGTGACGATTTACGCGTATTTTTCGGCGCTCGAGAAGCCCAAGATGTCACCGTCAAATCATCGACGACAGCCCAGGTCGTCGCCCCCGACGGCTCCGCAACCGTCGATATCAAACTCGTACAAGGCAGAGCCGAAGTCCCAACGACGCAATCTTTCACCTATCATCGCAACGTCGAAATCGTCGGCCAATCGACGCACGACGTCGTCGTTTCGGGCGGCACAACCGTTGCTCTCTATGGCTCTGGCTTCGATTCCGACCTCGTCTTACGCGTCGACGGGCAACCCATCGACTACACGCTCACTTCTTCGCTCGAAATCCGATTCACAGCCCCAGCGCACGATGTCGCAACTGTCGATATCGAAATCCTATGCCCCGACGAAGCACAAAAGCCTTGTGCAAAGACGACGATCGAATACTACGATTCAAAAACAAACGTCTCCGGCGCCTCGGGCGACGTCATCGATGGTGCCCTATACGTCAACGTACTCGAAGCCACGACGGGTAACCCAATCGAAGGCGCTACCGTCTATATCGGCGTCGACGACGACGCCATCAAGCGCACAACCGATGCCTCCGGTCGCGTTTCAATCGAAGATCCTACTCTAAAAGGAAGCCAAATCGTCGTCGCATGCGCTCAACAACACGCATGTAATTCACTACAACCCGTCAACGCCCGATATATCACGCTCTATCTCGAAAAATGGAAATCTCAAGGTTCTAGCTCCGAAACGACACCACCACCTCCACCAAAACCCGACGACAGCGGCACGATCAATCCCATCGACGTGACAATCCCATATACGCCAAAACCCGCATACTTCACGGGCACCGTCGGCGATTTCGGAAAAGTCGACCTCACGACAAATCCAAATCACGTTCGTGCCGGCATCGTCATGCAATCTGCCCTAGCGGCATACGTCTATCCCTACACCAAAGACGACGTCTACATGATCACCGACCGCACTCAAAAATATCGATTGCGAGCCCGATCCGGCGACGTCGCACTAGCCCTCGTCTGCGGCATATACGACACCGAAACTAAAGTTTTCATGCCGCGATATCTCGGCCTCAAACGACATCTCGTCGTCACCGATGGTGCAACGCTCGATAACCACCTCGAATGCAACCTCCCTCTCACCAATAATCTTCGCATCAAACTGCTCGATGCCCCCCTCAAATCTGGTCCAAACGGCGTCAAAGCAAGTGCCTTCCTGCGGCTCGGGAGCGACGGCTATATCGGCGGATTCATGAACGGTTCCTCCGAAACCGATCTCGTCGTCATCACGGGGCTACCACCACTCGCCAATCCCATCGACGATGCCAATTTCTCGATCAACGTCGGAGCCTATACAAACGGAGCCTACCCCGCCTCGGTCTACACCGCCGAACGCGTCGTGCAGACAAACGAAACCCTACAAGTCGGGCCCGCCGTCCCTATCCCCGTCTTCAAAACCGAATCTACCACCGATGTTCTAAAATCTGGCATTATACAATGGCAAGTCGAATACCCACAAAACGTCGATTATTACGTCCTCAACGTCCGCATGTACTCTTCTCAAAATAGCGGCGATCTCATCTATCAAGCCTATCTCCCAGGCTCCGCCACGAGCGCCGAGTTGCCACCAATCTACTCATGGCCCGCCGATAACTCTGGGCAACTCTACATTCAAATCACTGCATACAAATCTACTCGAAGCGGATTCGATTTCAATAAATTCTCGACAAGTGAGTTGCGTTATAATTATGTTCACTCCTCGGCTTATGCAACCCTCATCATACAAAGACCCATCGAGATTAACATTTAATGCGTATATAAAGGTTCCAATCATGACGCAATTTGCCATCGCTCAACACGTCGAGCTTCAACCCATCGACGACGCTCTCATCGTCTTGCATATCACTCAAAACGCCTACTATAAACTCAATAACACTGCTCGATTCTTCTTCGAACAACTCGCGTCTGGAAAATCTAAAGACGATATCATCAACGCCGCAACAAACATCTACGACGCCGATTCACAAACACTATCCACCGATTTCGACGCCTCTCTACGACAATTTATTCAACTAGGCCTGTTAAATTCCATATAACGACTACTCAATGTAACTCTAGCTCACTTCTCAACCCTTTTATCATGATCGACAACACCACATGGTCCGAACCCTTCCCCGCCCTCTCCTTCCCCATCTACCGCTCTCGCGACATAGCCCTCGACCCCATCCCCATACACCACACCGATATATTTGGACAACTCTCGGTCGATCTATCCAACAAAACAGAAACGTGTAAAATCCAATATCTCAATGGCGTCGCCCACTGCAATCTAGCCCTTGCCAATGCACAAATCTCCATCGACGACGCGCGTTCTTCCGCTCTCTCCGCCTACTACATGGCCGAGCGACTCGTCCTCCCTTTCATGCGATACCTACGCGGTTGCCTCTTGCTCCACGCAAGCGCACTAGCCATCGACGACCAAGCCATCGCACTCATCGCCCCATCCGGCATCGGAAAATCCACTCTCGTCGGCGCACTACTCGCCAATGCACAATGCGCAAAACTCATTTGCGACGACGTCCTCACCGCTTTCCAATCCAATTCCTCCCCCAACCTCTTTCATGCAATTCCATCGCAATCGCACATTTCCATGCGACACGATATGTGGAAACATGCACATTTCGTCGATTCACAAACCGAGTTCTTTCAAAAATCTGTCCTCAAAGTCAAATCGACATGCCTTGCAAACACGACAACACCCATCGCCGCAATCGTCCTGCTCGATAAATCTAACACGCAAAGCGATATCGTTCAATTGCAACCCAATGCCTGCATCGCCGAACTCCTCAATAGCCGATTCACCATATCAAACGAATGGCCACAAATCTCCGCTTACCAATTCAAATCCGCCATGCAGTGCTTCGCCAATACTCCCATCTTTCGATGCTCCATCTGCAGTAACGATTTCGAAAAAGCGAGCTCTCAAATATTAAACTTATTATAAAGAATAAAACTTATTACATCATGTTAAACTTATTATAGTACATGTAACCCATCACATCACACACACATACATATATATCAATTTGCCCCGTTTTCCAGCCCCTTCTCCTCCAAATACATCTCCGCTATCGCCGACGGTCCATCCCACCACAACTTCGTACTCTCATCATACAACACTCGAGCCGTTCGCGATCCAATAAACTCCGGCATCACATCTATCGGATCCCTACCCAATCGCTCAGAAAGCTCATCCACCGTCAACGCAATCAGCATATCAATCGCCCGATTATTCCTCTCTCGCTCCGATACACTCATCACGATATCACTCCACGATATGCTAAATTCTTCAGCGCCCGCTCTGTCCGAAAACAATACTGATCTTTTAATCGTTCTGGTATCAATAAACTTATACAAATATTGTCCGCATTCGGCGTTCCAATCTCTCCAAATATTCCCGATATATATGTCAAAATCGTCGCATTGGTCGCATCATTCGCTATCTTGCCTCCGATCACGTCATACTTTGTAAGCGATCCCAATAATTCCACAAAATAACCCGACTTCCGATGCGCCACGACGCAATGAAGCCAATCCGCATCGGCGTGTTCATACACTAATGTCTCAATCGGCACATTTTCAATATACTCAAAACACGACACAACCCCCATCGTTCCACCATTCGATATCGTGCCGTTTTCAATCGCCTTTCTTTGTGTCAATCGGGCAAATCTCTTGGCTTGTTCCAAGTCCGTTGTCAAATAAAACCCCTGGCCAAAATCCTTATACTTGCGACATTTCGTTAAATCGGGCACTCGCACTTCGCAAAAACTACCATGATAGAGTTCTACGCCAGACTTCAGCAACCGTATCATAATACAACTCCCTTCTGTCTCAAGTGCTCTGCAATATCATCCAATACCGCTTCATCTCCCTCTACGTGAAATATCCCCCAATAATCATGTATATATCGATATACGCCATTCTCGCAAAATAACCTATTGACCTCCGATATCGATCTCCCCCATCGCTCCGACGCTAAACGAACGATCCTCGCCCCCATATATAATATTTGTAATCTCTCGTTCATCATAGCGCGTCGGGCAATTCAATCTCTTCAATCGTCGCACAGCTTCGTATCAATTCCCAAATCGACGAGGATCTTCCGTACTGCTGCCAAACGACGGAACTTCGTAAACTCTGGGTGCACGATCGCTTGCGAAAACATATCCGGATCTTCCCGCGACACGTATTGTGCCAATGGCAACGCCTCCGTATACATCTCCTTCTTCACATACACCCGCATCAACTGCATTCTCAAGTCTACCGGGTAATTCGCTAAATCAATCCCCTTCTTCGCTGCATCTTCCGCTTCATCTATCCGACCTAGCGCAAAATACGCAAGCGACATATTGTAATAGAATCTATCGCAATACGGATCGAGTTCTAGACCAATCTGGAGCACCTTCAACGCCTCTGCATTCCGATCGAGTTCGATATAAGCACATCCAAGCGTCAAAAATGCCATCGGCTGCGGTTCATATATCGTCGCATAACCATCCGATACACTCTTCACCGATCCACATGCCTTTTCGAGGTATTCGACGGCCAACTCCATATATCCCAAGTCATAGAGCAAACAACCTATCGTCAATGTTCCCTGCGAATTCGGATCCGGCGAATCTGATTCATTACCCATAAAATGCGACAATGCTGCATACGGCAACGCATTGACGGGTTGCATATTGTCGCAGAAAAAGCGTGCCAATGCCCCTGGGTTCTCTCTCGGATAAAGCTGGTAATACAACTCACCAAGTTGACGACGAAACGGAAAATAACGCGGATCTTTCATCTCCATGAGAATATAACGGAAGAAATCGCTTAAACTATACACGTCGTTGTCGGCAATCGCCTTGAGCCATACGCCCTTCACGGCGTGTCCTTGAGTGATGAATTTCTTAAACAACCGATAAAACTCATACGCTCCGCCATTATCCCCATACGATACTGGGTATATAATCCCCGAACGCATGTCGGTCAACCGCTTGCGGCGCATCTTATAAGAACTGTTATAAGGCCGATAGTGAAACATCGATTCTTCACCCTCGGCAAATACATACCGCTCGGGCCAAATCATCATCTGCGGATCTTCGCATTCATTCGCCGTCATCACGGGCTCTATGCCACCTTCACAACCATCTTCATCGCACACCGCGCACCAACCCGCTCCGCGATACAACTTGTCTTCCCAATCTAAACCTGCATGGAACGCTTGCATCGCCTTGTCTTCCTCGCCCGATTTCAAATACAATTTCACGAGCAATAAATAAACACGCGACAAAAATGGATATCGACGTACGACGTCATTTATCTTCCATTCCAATACAAATCTATCGGCACTATTCCAATGGCGTAACTTCGATTCGTATACCACCAACTCGCGATATGTGCTATTGGCCTTGTATTCTGCCCACATCTTAAATTGGAACAAAAACGGATGCATTAAATGCCCCGTATTAAAACCCTCGTAATCCTTGATCCGAGGAATCACCTCATCTTCGACGATATCTCGATACGCTTCGTCGATCGATTGACCTAGCTCCGCCGGCGTCTCGATCACGTGATGACCATATAATTCCGTAAAATCACGCGCTAGCGCAGAATTGTAATAATAACCACTCGATTGACTCAACAACTCGTCTGCTTCAAATGACGCTCCCTTCACATACTTAGGGAACAAAAACGGCTCTTCATCTTCAAAAAAGATCGACAACAGCTTCTCATCGTGCGTCTTGCGCCATTCATTGCAAACATACACGGCATAATTGAAAAACTGCTCCGTCAAATCGACTCGTGTCAATAACCCCGACGACACATAGCGGCAAAGCGGCGCATACACATTCGGCCTATGCGGATGATCCTGATACCGACACGCCATCGTATATAACACCGGTGTCTGTTTGGGCAGCCGCCACGGCTTCGCCGACAAGTGACCATCAAGCCCCACATGACCTAATCGCCCCAACGTCGGGCTCTTGATCATCCAAGACATGACGAAACTCATCAACTCTTTGCGTCTCCTACTCACCCTCGTCGGATTGTCGTCATCATCCGACAACTTTCCACCCGCCAATTCATCGATAAACGGATGCTTGCGAATTGGAGAAACGCCGTGTAACTCTTTCCAAAGTAATAATGCTCGCGATTGAAACGAACGGCTACTCCCAGACTTTCGTCGATCGATCTCCACAACTCCGTTTGTATAGTCTCGTTCAAAGTCATGCATCCGATCATCCAAGATCGACGATAATACCTCTTCCGCCGTATCCGAATTGAGTTCTACAACTTCTCCCGCAACCGCCTTCTCCCAAATCCGCTCAAACGCCGTTCCATCGATGGCAAACGGCATCGGCTCATAGCCGGCAAGCGCCTCGCCCACGGGCGTCGCACATTGGATCTGCTTGTTGTCATTCGCCGCTACCCCTCGAAACACGCGAAGACTCTCCCCGCCTTGCGCTCGATACGCACGGTTTATCAGCGATCCCAATTTGTCCAGCTTGTTATGCGACTGTTGCAACGATTCATTCAATCGAGGATCGTTTTCACAAATCCGCTTAAACGATTCAAATACCGACGCCCATTCGCCCTTCAATTTGCTACCAATTTCTGGGCTCTCTGTCGTCTTCTCTCGGGGCATTTTCTTATTCCCCTGCGACAAACAATACGACTGGCAAGCCCGCCAAAATTCGATCTCTTGCTCAAATCGAATGTCAAACTCCGCAAGCCGGAATATTTCTTCCATCAACGGGTCAAATACACTACCCATCAAATTCAGCTCCAAATCCGTCGTCTTCGGCGGGCTCATAAACGACACCAACGCCTCTCGCCACCTCGGATTGAAACTCTTGACATCCTCATCCGTCAAAAAATTATAAATGTCTTCAAAATCACCCGATTTAAACACGTATTCATGGAATAAACCCAAATGCACACCCGTGCGAACTTCCATGCTATTATATCGATACAGCTCATTCACATACATGTCGTGCATGTCCATGAGATGCGGATCCGGCGAACGCTCCATCAAAAATAACATCGCACGCGCCTCAAATGTAAATCCATGACGAATCATAAACTGCGTCAATAATCCGATAAAGACGATCTCTTCTTCATATATCGAACGCTTGTCACACGATCGCATAAATTGCGCCATCTGCGAAAACACCGCCATGTGCGCCGAATATATCTCCGCTACTGCACTCTCGTAATCTATACTCGCACACTGCACCAATAATCGTACAAGCGTTATCGTTATCTCATCCCGACGCGTCACTAAACGCCTCAATAACGTTCTAAACGCTTTCTCATCCGTATACTTTACAGGATCCATACATATATCATTCGCTATCTGTATATAGCGAACTACCGCCTGGTGCTCTTTCGGCCACATCTTAAGATTCGGCTCTAACAACTTGATCACTTCAAGTGCTCGCGCCGGACGACCCAAAAAACAAAGCGTACGCGCCATCTGTACATACGTATGCGGTACCGTCGATCCCGATACTATCGCCGCAGAATAATACAATAATGATTGAAACGTCTTCCCCCTCTCGCCCAACGCCATGTCACCCATGCACGTCCACGCAAACCAATTCAACGGCTCCAACGCCAACAAACATCCAAATAAACGATACGCATCTTCATTCCGCTCTTCGCCATAATACAAAATCGCTAAATTCACTAAACTACGACGCAAATTCGCGCAACGACCCAACGCCTCCTCATTCAACGCTATCGCACGCGCCTTGTCACCCAAATTCATCATCACTTCGCCAAGCGCCGACAATACAAACACGTCATTCGGCCTCAACGCATTCGCTCGCTCCAAATCCGCCTGCGCATGCTCAAACGCCTCCGAATCCAAATAATACAATCCGCGAACCAAATAATACTCCGCACAATCCGGATTCTGCGCCACAAAACTGTCCAACGGCGTCTTCTCTCCACGCGTGCGACCGCGAACCGGCGACAACGCCGCTCGGTAAAACTCATAACGCTCCGGAAACTCGCCAACCAAATGACGACGAACCTCCGTCATAAAAGATCGCGCCTCCTCTCGATCGCCCAACGCCAACGCCACCTCCACGAGGTCGAGAAATATCTCGAACAAATGCTCCCGGTCGCTCTCCGTCGAACTCAACTGTATGAGTTCATTCATGCCCTCCGTCACTTCTCCAGAATGTATCCGGTCGCGAAGTTCCGACAACACTTTTCGAAATTCCATGTCTCGCATTTTCCTCTCCATGTCTCATGCTCGACTCTACATGCGCTACGACGGTTCTCTACGAATCCATCCCGCGCCTTCCTAAAGCCGATTCGTTGGGTGGGCTACGGCTATTGCCGTGCCTGCCTCCCGGCAGGCACAACAATACGCCTACGCTAGCCTGCCTCTCGACAGGCTCGTTGCGCTATGTTCTCCCTGCCTGCGGCAGGTCCGAGCATACGCGCAACTGGCGCGGCTATGTTCTCGTTTCACTGCGAGCATACGCCGCGCGCTATCATGCGATTCGAATCTCCTTTGCCAGATCTCCGAACCACATTTTTCGCAGTTCAAGACCCTTATCGCATGTATCGAACCGATAAAACAACGATTATAACCCACAATAATCAAATAATTGTTCTACGCCAGTGCCTCGTAGCAAATTCCGTGCATCCAATAGCAGACTACCTGCCATATTCCGACGTATTTCTGCCCAATCCAACGACTTATAATCGTCCCATTCCGTCGCGATCACTATCGCATCCACACCTCGCACCGCCTCCTCGGCCGTGTCGAAAAACTCAAATCCATTCTCCGCATAAATATGCCGTGCATTCTCCAAACCCTTCGGGTCATGCACGCGTACACGAGCACCCCGCTGCACCAAAATATCGGCGACATCTACCGACGGACTATTCCTCACGTCATTCGTCCTCGGCTTAAAGCTCAATCCCAATACCGCTATTCTCTGACCAACCAATACATGCAAATGGTCGAGCAATTTCAATATCAGTCTGTCCTTCTGACGCGAATTCACTTCGACGGCCGCCGTCACTATCGGCATCGGATACGAATAATCTTGCGCCATGTGCAATAATGCTTTCGAATCCTTCGGAAAACACGAACCTCCCCAGCCCAAACCCGAACGCAAAAACGCCGGCGCTATCCGCTTGTCCATTCCCATGCCACGGCTCACGTCCGACATGTTCGCACCGATCTTTTCACAAAGACCTGCGATTTCATTCGCATAGCTTATTTTCAATGCTAGAAACACATTCGACGCATATTTCACCATTTCCGCCGATACCTGATCCGTATGCAAACACTGCGGCAACGTCCTCTGCTCGGGGCTTTCGACCGCCTGCGGCGGCTCAAACGTCTGCATCAATATCGGCTCAAATAACTCGCAAAGCATCGAATACGCCTTTTCATCCTCCGTCCCAATCACAAATCGATCCGGATAAAACGTATCGTGCAACGCACAACCCTCGCGCAAAAACTCCGGATTCGATGCAAAATGCAAATGCGATACATCGCCACCTCGTGCCCCTACCGCGCCGCGTATCTGGCGAGCTATCATCGCATTCACACCAACCGGAACCGTCGATTTGACCACGATTGTCACGTCATGCGTCGGCGTCAAAAGCCTCCCTATCTCATCAGCTGCACTCAAAACATACGATATATCCGCCTCGCCATTCGCCGCCGACGGCGTACCAACCGCTATAAACACAACATCCGCATCGCCTATGCAACTGCCCAAATCCGACGTAAACGATATTCTATCGTCAATCGCCAATAATTCATCGAGACCAGCCTCCGATATCGGAGCTCGGCGCGACTTCAAAAGCGCTACCTTCGCCTCATCAACATCGACACCGACGACGCTATGACCAACATACGAAAGCGCTACCGCCGTGTTGATCCCTACATATCCCGTTCCTATCGTAACGACTCTCATCGATTTTTTGCTCCTATCGGCGCAGCGAAAAGCTCAAGCTCCTCAGATGCGCCCTTCTCTCGTTAAACGCATTCGCCAATCGGCTCACGCGAATACTCCATCCGCGCGCCCAATAGCCAACAATATGCCACATACTTTAATTCCACACTTTTTTTCAAGACTCACGACACACGCCATTCCCATTCTCTACCCACCGATGCATTCCCCATCGATTACACCACTTATTGCTCACATCACTTACACCACTTATAGCTTACATCTCTTACGCAAGCCAAATATAGCTCTCGTTTTATATATCACCTAACGATTCAACAGCCATATACTTATAAACATCACACAATTCATACAATTCATACGCATTATATACTTTTCAGCAACTCCCCCTCGTTTCCCCTCCTTACCAGCTAGTTCTAAAACGATTGCAACGCGAATATATACGCACAGTTTCCACACATGCAAAATCCCTATTGCCACACCATGAAAATGCGTTTACACTACAGCTCGAAAATTCAGCCAGTTCACGTCGACTGGCTAACCCAATACGGAGGTCCACATGCACTCAAGACATTCGCTTTCGATCACGCAAGAAGAGAGAATCAAAGCCGATTCCGAATACATCCGATACATTAAAAGCCAGTATTTCGGCGGAATCGTCTTCTACCTCAACGAAGTCGAAAACCAACGCTCCTACGAACTCATCACGGGCAACGGCATTCCATTCAGAATTATCGTCTCCGACACGAAGGCAACTTTCCTATACCCCGACATGCGCAATAGTTCTAAATACAGCCTATGCCTATTTGACAGCCACTCCTACGTCGGCTACATGGTTCGGTTGTTCTCCGTCAACGACGACGAAACCCTCCAATATTACAAATCCATAGGCATCAATATCAAAGCAGTTAAAGGCAAATTCTCGACTAAAGAAGAACGCAACAATTGGCTCATCGAAAATACCAAAAAAGCCGTCGAAGACATGGCTTTCTAGCGCGTTGCCTCATGCCCAATCTGTGAAACGCGCCAGATCTATATTTACACAGCCTAAGCCCTTTGTTGCCTTCTCCGTTTGATAAAATCCGACAAACTCACCTTCAAAACGAATCGCGTATATGCCCAAAGTGCAACGATAATTATAACGGCCTCGATGCAAATATGCGTGATTTCTGAAAACGGCAACATATCCCTATATATATAGGGCAATGCCGAGAGGGCAACCGTAAACAAGATAAACAAGAACGAATGGCTTAAACTCTTGGCAATACTGCGCATCGTAATGTCAATAAAATTCGACGCAAGGATTCGATGCGGAATTGCAAACGATGTCAATAAAATCAACCATATCAACATCATGGCATATAAACTATATTGCTCTGGTATATAGTTCAAACAAGCCGACCCCCAAATAAATACACCTCCCGCTTCGATGAGTTGGAAGCGAATCGGCCACTCGGGCTTCCCACAAGCGCGATACAAATCCGGGTACGTTTGAAGCTGAGTCTTGACAAACGAAATGGCGAGTACAAACGGTATGATCGGAATCGTTGCCAACCAATCGGGATTCGGGAACAAGCCAAAGATATCGGGGGCACAAAAGAATATGGCAAGCGACGGAATGGCGGCAAACAACGCCAAATTTCGTTGGTTCCACGCAAAAAGCGACGACAATTCGCACCGATTGTCTTGAAGCCGAGCAAACACGGGGAATGAGCTTCGCGCCACGACGTTAAACAACGCCAACGCCGGCGTCATCGCAAGCTCATAAGCAATCCGATAAATCCCTAAAAACCCTTCGCCAAGGAATTTCCCGACGACTAAATAGTGAATGTTTTTCGTCACCTGATCGAGCGCATTGCTCAGCGAACACTTGATTCCATACGTCACAAAGTGTTTACACTCTTGCCACGAAAAATGTAACGCCGGTCGATACTTCGAAAAGTAAAATGCAAACCCTATCGTCCCCAAAACATACGACGACTCACCAATCACGAGCGACCACGCCCCACATCCCGCAATCGCAAGACCTATCTTTATCACCGAACACCCAAGCGATGTCACCGTTTGATATATGCTAATCTTCTGATACTCAAACCGTCGATTGATCAGTTGCAACGGCACCGAGGCAATACTCGCAATTGGCATCTTCAACATCATGACGAGGATCATCGGCGCTAGCATCGGAATCTTGTAAACGCTCTCCAGTATCCAAGCCATCGGCATAAACGCAAGGTACGTCACAATGCCAAATCCCGCCGAAAACCAAAAAACCGAATGCGTTTCGTTTTGCGTCAGCTGTTTGGCCTGCAAAAATGCCTGACCAGTACCAAGCGCGTTAAACGCTTCAAAAATGACACCCGTCGCCACAGCTATCGTCGCTATTCCAAGCTCGTCTTTCGTCAGAAATATCATGAGGATCAACATCGTCGTGGCAGACAATATCTGCGACAACGTCGACGCTATCCCGATCCAAAAGAACCCCTTGCGAATGCTCTTTTTCGGGTCTTGTTGCAGATTCGAATCGTAGGCTTGATCGACTTTTGCCGCTCCATTCCCCAACCGATTTGCCTCTGCTGGCGTCTCTTCCTGTATTTGCGTCTTTTGAATGGCGTCTGATCGGCTGGCGTCGTGATGTGCTGTATCTTGAGTCATGAGATAAACGATAAACAAAAGAAAAATCAACGCGTAGACGAACCCGCGCAGGCGCAAACCCTATGCGCTCCGCGCGGTTATTAACGCCAAACGAGACGATTCGACAAGATAAATAGCAACGACCGACTTCCGCTTTTCGTAACGGTTGCCTCTTCGCCACCTAAGCCGCCAATTGCATACGATGTTTGAGAAAGTGCGCCTCGCGACGTGCAATCGCTTGCGAAAAACATGGCTTTTTCGTAGTATGATGCGTTGCGCAATGCGGCTTTAGGCGCTTTTGCGTGCTCGATATTATCGGCATTTTTGTTTTTTCTCTATGAATTTGAGTCGGAAGGGGGTTCGGTTTTGAAGCTCTGCCATAAGCGAATGATTGGGCGAACGCATAGGCGCTTGCAACAAGCCATTTTGCGAACCGTTATGTGTGGGTCGATTTTTCTAGCGTCTTCCGCCTTGAGCGGATCGGCTTTTGCCGATCCCACTCCCGAAATCGCCAATCATCACGCCCAAATCGATCGACTCATGACGCCCGGGCCTAGGCAAAAAGCTGGCCAATTGCAGAGAAAAGAAATTCTCCTTGCCGCCCTCAACCGCGAAAAAGTCGACAAAAACTCCGCCCGACTCGCCATCCAAAGCATGGCCGAAATTTTCGATTTCAGGCTTTCGCGAGCCGGCGATCGATACGTCTACGAACTCGGCAATGGGCGAAAAATCGCCATGTTGCGATACGAACGCAATAAGCGAATCTACGAAGCTCGTCTCAATGCCGATAACAAATACGAGGCACGGCTAATCGATATCGCTGAAGATTCCCATGCCATGGATCGCCCCACTGCCCCCGACGCATTCGACGACGATGGAGAAATCGACGTCGAGCGTCAAGCTATCGTCGCCGCCCCACAACCACCAGCCCCAAACGCGCCTCGTGCCGCTCACGACGACGCCCTCGCTGCGCGTCCAAGTCCCGATAGTGCCTTCCCCGATGCTCTCCCACTCCCCGATGCCACCGACAATCCATCTTTCGACGACGATGAGTTCGACGCGCCAAGCGTTGCCGATGCCGCTCAAGATGACACCGACAGTTCAACGGCAAATGACGAAGCAGGCGATGACGATGCGAAATCCGGCAACGCGCTACGTGCACTGAGCGGTTCAAAGATGAATTTGCCCCTCGACGACGCTCCCGAGCACGAGGCCAAAACGATCCCAAACGATGATCACGGCAACGACAATGCTCAAATCCCCACCTCGCCCGATAGAAGCCAAACGACGCCCGAACAAAACGACAATACGCAATCGATTCAACTCAAGTGCAAATCCGACGACAAAACACAGAGCGTCATCTCGGCATTAATGCTCGCCATTGGCCTGTTGACATTCGTCATCGGCTTCATCACCGTGATACTGCCTGCAATCCGAATGCGACGCCGCGTGCGGCAGATGGGGCTAGAAATCGTCGATCGCATCTGGATTTCGCGACACCAACAGCTCGTTCACGTTCGATGGAACGACCGCGAATTTGTGATCATCGTCATGCCCGATAAAGTTCAATGCCTCGTCGCCTCCGACAAAGCAAACGACCTTTTCGACTTTCTGCGAGCCAAATCGTATTGGAACGGCATGGCCGATCAACCCCTCTCCGATCGACAGCTCACGTCGCTACTCACTGCATTCAAAAACAAATCAAAAACGGCACCGTGCGAACCCGATATGACAGTTCAAGTTTCCCCCAATAAACACGACGTTACAGCCCATGGCTTCGAAGCCATTTCTAAGCCCTCGGCCAATGCCTCGCAAGATGAGACCGTTCAAGGACTCGACGACGACTACATCGATGAATATTTCGACGAAGAATCCGATCTTTTCGACGATGCACCGAAAAACGGCACTGGCGATGGCGATAAATCCAATGATCAAAATGGCTAAACTGCAAACGAACGACCAACGACGGCAAATCATGGGAGATTTCGACGATGAATGCGATCAATACCGAATCAATAAAAACGAGAGGCTGTCAAATGCTCTTGTGTGGAGTTTTATGCCAATGCCTAGCCATCTTTGGTTGCGCCTCGTCGCAAACTACGCCGTCGCCCCAATCGCCGACGCCACACGCCAATGCGCAAAGCAGTCCAAATGCCAATGCCAGTCAAGCGGCTCATCCGCAGTCGGTAACCCAAACGCCAACGCCCGAATCAAAAGCCAATACCGACAAGACCGATACAGATCCAATGCTCGAGAGCCTTCAACGAGCTCAAGCCGCTAACGATATCGACGCCATCGAACGATCCGCTCGAGATATCGTCGAACGAGACACAAATTCCCCTGCCACGCAACGAGCTCTACTCGCTCTAGCCGAGATTGCCGCCAAGCGTGGCGCTTACCGCGAAGGCATTTTATATGCCGATGCTCTGATCAAATTTGGTTCGAACTCAGCCGACGCACCACTCATCAAAGCTAAATTGTATAATAGTAGTCATCTGTATGATAAAGCACTCATTGAGTTAGACAAAGCTCTACAAATCGATCCAAACAACGTCGATGCTCTTGCAATGAAGGCAAAAATTTTGCTTTCTTTCCTCGACATTGACCGAGCTTTTGAGTCGGCAAAAACTGCCTACGACTTGTCGCCCGACGACTGCAATCTAAAAATTCTATATGCCGACCTGCTCTATGCAAAAAAACTATACGACAACGCCATCGGCATATATGAATCGGCAAACGCATGCAAACGAACCGAAGCATGTCTCCGAAATATGGCAAAGATCTACGAAGTTCACGTCATCAGCCAACCAAAAGCATGCGCCATATATCGCGAATTAGTTTCAATCGATCCCAATAACGCCAATTATAAAGCCTCGCGCGATTATCAATGTAATTGATATTCAAATCAATATATAAGGCATAGATGAGATGGCTTTTATCCCAAAAGATTATCAACGATTCCGCATCGACGGGCAAAACATCGTCCCGCAATATATCAAAGCTACGCCCTCTATCGTCGCTACCGTCGATCAACTCCTCGACTGCTTTCGATTCTCCGTCGGCGAATCTTACGGTTCTTTGCGCGATTCCTACGAACCTCTTTGTATGGAAAGCCAACGACATCGGCTCATTCGAGGTATCATTCATCTATTAGAATCGCGTCTACAATTCGAAGACCCTGTCGATGCCGATATCGTCGGGCTACGCATGAAGATCTTCGAACGCGCCGCTCAAATCGATGGCGATGCATTTGTCAATCGTTCCAAATGGCGCGACGATCTCCTCGACGAATTCGCCTCAGAATCCCATATGTCGCGCCAAGCACTCGAAGATAATCTCTATGCCGATCTCAAAGACGAACGACAAATCGCTTCTTTCGAAGACGCCGATGCCGACGAAATCGTCGCACATTACAACTTATCCTTGGCAAAATCGCTTCTCATGTATGCTCGTTCCCTCGTCTTCACCGTCGTATTCGATACGGCAACGGCGCAGAGCGTGAGAAAGCTCTTTCAATGTTTGAAATTTTACAATCTCCTATTCGAAGCAACGCAAATCACCGAATCGGCTTGGCAATTCACCGTCGATTGCCCAGGATCCATCCTGCCACAACCTCAAAAATACGCCATTTCCCTAGCTTCTTTCCTCCCTACGCTCTATCACTTCGCTTCGTGGCATGCGACGGCCGATCTCTCTCTCGATGGCAAAAACGTCATTTGGCAACTCAAACCCGACGATTTCAAACCGCCCAGAATGGTATTCCCCGAGCGACTCAGCGAAGAAGCCGACCGATTGGCTCAACGACTTTGCGAAATCGACCCCGATATCACCATCGATTCACACGTCCCGCTTCTCAATCTCGGATGTCAATCTGTTTGGGTTCCCGATTTCTCGATGAATCACAAAGGTTCAAAAAGAAAGATATACATCGAAGTCGTCGGTTTCTGGCGCGCCGATTATTTCAATCGGCGATTGCAATCTCTCGATCGCCCCATCGATGACCTCATCATCGTCTTAAGCGAAAAAATGAAAATCGATAAATCGCAACTCGCCAATTCGCCTCTCAAAATCGTTTATTACAAACGAACACCACGTCCGCAAGACGTTATCAAAGCGATTGGTTCTTGGTGATATATATTTTCTGATTCTAATCTCATCCGCCGATATCAAAGCGATACGACAAATCCCTTCAACCCTGTCTTCTTTTCGATCGTCGCTTGTAGCGTCTCGGCTTGTTCGCGCCTGATTCCTCCGTCGATCCGAACCCGATACCACGTCGCACCGTTGACGCTATCGTTGACGATGACCGCATGGTAACCTTGTACGTTGAGTTGGCGCACGAGCGTCTGAGCATCGTTGGCACTCTGCAACGATGCCACTTGAATGGCGAATTTCCCCGACAAACGATCGAGCGCATGGCGCTGTCTCGCCTTCAGGGCCGGATTCTGACCGAGATCGATTTCCGGTATATCGCGATCGGCGATCGGTTGATCGAGCAACGTAAAGAAATCGTAGTGATAAGGCTCGTCGGCTATCGGTTTAAGCGCGCGTCTCTGATTGTCGTGGATATTCGACTGTATGGCGCTCAGATCGAACAATTCGGGTTCCGATATGCGGCCTTTCATCCACGATTGCACGATGACAAATGCTACCACACCACAAATCGCCAAAACAGAGACAGTCAAGATGAGACGGAATGTCGATTTTTTATTGCCCATGTCATACCTCCCAATAACGAGCTCAAACATGGGCGTCTCTATAGATCAAATATCGATCATGGCAAATTTTGTAGGTTTAATCCCCTGTCGTCTTTAGAACCAACGATTCAACCGTCTGCCAAACGAATTTACCATTATGTGCATTGTCGATATCGAGTGAACCATAATGCGAAAACATGCGCCATTGCGTAGAATTATCGGCCAAATACCACGATTTCAAGTCGGCATCGACGATGGCTATCTGCTGCGTATTCTGATGTCGGAAAGCAAACGCATATCCTCGCGAAAATGCAACGAGCGCTCCCAACGAACGCTCATAGACGCCATTGAGCACTATCGTCTGGCGCGTATCGTGGCGATTTTGCTTCGCCGGATATATCGCATCGATCTTAAAAGTCCCATCGTCGCCTTGCCAAGCAATGGCGAACCGATCGGCACCACGAGCCAGCGACGGGCGAATGGCCGTCGACGCGCCCAAGTCGATGACATTGCCCGGATCGTCGAGAAATGCAACATATGCATGCGCATTCGACGTCCATGCGACGAGTATTCTATCGAACCCCTCGATAATTGAAAGCGATCGAACTGGAGCTTGCGTCGCAATGCTCCCCAAATGCGACGACTTTCCCGTTGCTACGCCGACCGATTGACAATCGATTTGATGACTCGATTTGAGATCGTTCAAATCGAGCGCTCGACACACGACGACGCGATTGTCTTCTTGAGCGGCGAGGGCGATTTGATGGCATTTCGCCTGCGGCGACGTCAAATCGAGTCGAGCTGTCGTCGTGCCATCTTGGTGAAATATCGCCAATGTTTGTCGCGGCGTATCGCCCGCATAAACGCCATCGCGTATGGCAAACGCAAAATATTGACCGACGCTTTCGACGCCATCGACACGAGACCCCGACTGCGTATCCGATTCATACAAATCGACGCGCATCGCCGCATTGGGATTGCGACGCGTCGTCAAAAGCGCCGTCCCCCGAAAACATATCGGCAACTGCGTCTGCACGCACTGCAACACGTCGCGAACATCGCTTTGCATCGCAATGGCGATATGCGTCTCCGTCGCTGCAAAACCAAATATCTGCGTCGGAAACAGCGCGTCGCTACGCACGAGGAACGGCCCCGCCTCGCCTGGCGGCGCCGACAATGTCGCCACATTCTCGACATCATGAGCGCCCGTCGAATCGACGTCGACGGCATTGGGCGTTGCCGGATTGGGCGACGACTTCGAGTCGCATCCAAACACGCAAAAAACCAATGCACTATAAAACAAGATGCGCCGCATTCGACGTTCTATGGCGTTCATCTAGGCTCCTATTTCCCGATATTGCGACTAAACCAACCACCCGTCAATGCATTGAGCGTCGCCGTCAATCGTTCCATTTCGAGCATCTCATCGAGTTGTTTCGCTACGCTCGTTTGTGGCGCCGTCAACATGTTGATCTGTAGTTTACGACGCTCGTAATAAACTTTCGTCACCTGCTTGAGCAATTTATCGCGCTTGTCGGCCGATGAATTCATCAACGCAGTCACGCGCATTTGGTCCGAGTTATACACGAGCTTACTCAAATCCCACTGCGCTTTAACTTTGTGATTCATATAATCCGTATCTTCTTGATACTTCGTCGTCTTGCGCTCTGTCCACTTCTCCGTGTCTCCATCCTTAAACGTATACACGTCTTGCGGACGATTCCGATCCTGATCGCGATACGTAAACTCATACGACAATACCTTGGGCAATGCATAAGCACCTGCCGCGCGAGAATTCATGCTGTCGAATCGTTCCGAATCCAATCCCGCATTGCGCAACGCCGCCGCCATCGTCTCTTCTATCGTCGGCTCATTCTTAAAATGCGCCATCACCTCCTGGGCACTATCCTGCGCAAAAAGCGTCACTGGCGTCAATGCCATCCCGATGAGTATGCAAATCCATAATACGCGTTTCATTTTCTGTCTCCCCTTACTTATTACATTTGTACGACATTTCGTAACAAACGATTGATTATTGCTTGTTTTTCACTGCCGGAATGTAAAATCCACCAGTGAGATAGTGCAAAGTCGCCTCCGCTTCTTGCATGGCGAGTTCATAGTTGATTTCATCTTCAAGAGATGGTTTCCCAACTTCGATCTTTTGAATGACTTGACTGATTTGCAAAGAACGCCTCTGATCGAGTGCTTCGATGACGTCTTCGACGACGCTCTCTTGCTTTCCTCGCATATCTTCGAGCCGTGCAACTGCATAATCGTTCTTATACGCCTGACCTATGCGCAAATCCCAGAGCGCATAAACGCCCCATTCATTGCGCGTATCGCGTTCATAATAAAACTTCTGCGTCCGCGACCAATTCGAAGCCTTCTGATAATCCGTATCTTTATCTTGACGATATTGACGGTAGATGTATTCACCCGTCACTTGCGGCAAAATCCACGCTAGCCGTGACCGCAAACGCCAATTCTTATCGAGGCTACCATCGAGATAATGAGCCGCCAACGCCGCTTGTATCGTATCGTCATACGATGGCTCGCGTTTCCATTGCTCCACCAAGGCGGCGTATGCCTCGTTTTCTTCGATGCTCTTCGAATGATACGCAAAATAAGCCCCTGTTTCGGTCGTCACAATCGCCAAGCGATTATTCTCGACCAACGGTGCTATATGCGCGTTGCGCAATACGCCAATGCCCTTCGATTGATTAAACCAACCGTTATTGTATTCCAATATCTGCGAATCGGTCACGACGATAAACGACTGCAACGACGAATCTTTCACGTATATATCGCGTATATACGAATCGTTTAATACCTCCGCCCCGATCGTATACCAATTGACGAGGTCGGTCGTCATATAAAGTCCTTCGCCCGTCAGCAACATGATATTGCCCGCATCCCCCTGATATATATGGAGCAATACTTCGCTCGGCGCAACGGGCAACGCAAATCGCGTCCATTGCAATGCCAACGACACGTCATTCTGATCGCCTTGTTCAGCGTGTATATTCGCCGTCGTAAAGACACCACGCGTCGTCAAAGCCCATATATCACCCATCGGACCAAAGCGGATTTCATAGACCGCTCCGCGCACATTCTCGCCCGTCCGTTCCCACGTCGATCCACCATCTTGCGATATGATCAAGCCATTCGACACGCCAATCGCTATTCTATCGAAATTCGGTGTCACGTCGATCGACAAGAAATACTCGCCATCGGCTGCTTGTAACATCGCTTGCCAAGAATTGCCCGAATCATGCGTCACGAATATCGCCGACGAAGTCACGGCATACGCCGTCGCGCCAATGGCTCGGATTTGCCAAACCCCCGGCGACTTCGCCGCTTGCTCTATCGCCTCGGTCGAATCGCTCTCATCCTGAGCCCTGCGCGCCAAACGCATCCTTCGTATAAAACTGTCGTAATTCGACAAATTCGTCACTTTGAGCGTGTTCTGACCACCGACCGGCGCATTGCGCAAATCGTTGTCCATGTCGAGCTCTAAATCTTGGAACGGCTCCAAATCCGTGACTTCGTCTGCATCGAGCAAATCTTCGTCGCTCACTTCGTCGAGCATCGACTCGACATACGTATTGTCGAATTGTTCTTCGAGATTGACGCGTAAATACTCTCGCAACGCATCGGCGCGCTGCTGGCGTCGCAATGGATCGGCTTCTGCAAACGATACGATTGGATCGCTCTCAGTGCCTGCTTCGAAGCGCAAAGACTGCCTAAACGTCCGACCGCCATCTTGCGACACGACGACGGATTCGAAGCTGCCAATGTATATCGTCGAGGCGGCCCCTTCGGCGACCGCTAATGCCGTCGCACCAGACCGAAGTAATGGCGCATCCGATACTGACCAAAGCCATTCTCCTGCCTCGACACCACGTTGTGTGCCTTGCTCCATGCCTCCGACATCCGACGCCGAATTTTCTTCTTGCGCATAAGAAAGTCCAGGCGAATGCGCCGAGCAAGCAAGGCAAATCAACGAAAACCACAAACTGCGAAAATTCATGTGATAGTTCCACATCCTAGATGGGCACTTCCGATAGTGCCGCCGCGCATTACCTACCAGTTTGAAACGTATCAAAAAACCATTTTCAGCAAAAAACTCTCAAAAATCGCTCTTTTCATCCTTCGAGCGACTTCCAACGCCGACTAGTCGGGCGCCGTCACACGGCAAACCTCGGTCAAACTCGTCGTCCCCTCGAGCACCTTGTTAATACCCGCCATGCGCAACGTCTGCATACCGAGGCGAATCGCCTCCGCCTTGAGCTCTGCAGTCGACCAGCCCTGCAAAACTGCATTGCGCAATTCTTCGCCAAACACCATGACCTCGTAAAGTGCGATTCGCCCCTTGAAACCATTGTTGCACTTGTCGCATCCCGGCCCCGGCTCGTAAACTTGCGCCGTCGGAATCTTATCTTCCGGCACCTGCGCATTGCGAAGCGTCTCCGCATCGACCACCGCCTGCTTGCGGCAAAACGGGCAAAGCTTACGCGCAAGTCGCTGCGCCAATATCAAGTTGACCGACGATGTCACCAAGAACGGCTCTATACCCATGTTCAACAAACGGCTAATCGTCGAGGGCGCATCGTTCGTATGCAACGTGCTCAAAACCATGTGACCCGTCAATGCCGATTTAACCGCGATTTCCGCCGTCTCAAAGTCTCGAATCTCGCCGACCATGATGATATCGGGGTCTTGGCGCAAAAACGAACGCAACGCCGCCGCAAAGTTCAAACCTATCGCATCGTGCATCTGAACCTGGTTAATTCCCATCAAGTTGAACTCAACCGGGTCTTCCGCCGTCGATATATTCTCCGTCACCGTGTTCAACTCGCTCAACGCACTATAAAGCGTCGTCGTCTTACCCGAACCCGTCGGCCCCGTCACGAGTACCATCCCATACGGTCGGTGAATTGCCTCTTTGAAATCCGTCAACGCACGCGGCTCAAAACCAAGCTTCGTCATATCGAGCTGCAAATTCGACTTGTCGAGCAAACGCATGACGACCTTCTCGCCAAACAAACACGGCAACACCGATACGCGGAAGTCCATCTCGCGACCATGCCCCAACTTCAGCTTAATACGACCGTCTTGCGGCAAACGACGCTCGGCGATGTCGAGGTTCGACATGATCTTAATACGGCTCACTATCGCATTGCGCAATTTCAACGGCGGGCGCATCACCTCCTTGAGCACGCCGTCGATGCGGAATCGAACGCGCATCGATTTCTCATACGGCTCCAAGTGAATATCCGACGCATTGTTGCGGATGGCGTCGACCAAAATCGCATTCACCAGCCTCACGACAGGTGCCTCTTCCGCCATGTTCTGCAAGTCGACCGCATTGACCGATTCTTCTTCATCGCCAAATTCAACGTCATCTAAGTCGAACTCATCGATGCCACCCCCAAAATCGAAGTCCTCCGCACCCTCATTCTGCGCATTCGGCGACGCCTTCTTCGCATAAAACCGGTCAATCGCCCCCAAAATCGCCTGCTCACCCGCCACGACGACTTCGATATTATAACCCGTCATGAACTTCAGATCGTCGATCGCAAACATATCGGTCGGATCGCTCATCGCCACCACGAGCGTCTGCCCCACGCGATTTATCGGCAAACAACTATGCTTCACCGCCTTGTCGCGCGGTATCAGCTTGAGCAAATCTTCGCCAATCTCCTGCACTTCGTCCAAATGCACGCTCGGCACGCCAAACTGACGACTCAAAAAATTCGTCATATCCTGCTCGCGCACATACCCGAGCTTCGTCAGTTGCCCCGAAAGCCGCCCCCCCGTCTTGCGCTGCTCATTACGCGCCGCCTCGAGCTGCGCCCCCGTCACGATCTGACTGCGCAACAACAATTCGCCAAGTTTTTGCTCTTTTACCGACATGATTCCTCCAAAAAGCGAAATGCCATACTTCACGGCGATTTCGATGATTGCCTGTCTTTTTGCCTTCGCTTTTGCCCGGTGGGCAATACGCTACGGCGGCCGAGCTATGGCTTAGCAGCCATACACTCGGCTTTCGCGCTAGGCTAGCCGCCTACGCGCGATTTCTAGCCTTCGCTTTTGCCCGGTGGGCAATACGCTACGGCTCTATGAATGAAATGCTACACGGCGACTCATGCCGTCTGAGCAATGACCTACACCAAACCAATATGCCCTAGACTATGCCATCAAAACACATGCTCTATACGCCAATATATATACATATTCTATTAAATATCATATATATGTACATATACAAACATATACAAAAGATAGCACAATGCTACATTGCAAATTGGCGGCTCACGCCGCCAGTTCGTCGATTGCGCATGGCGCGCAATGACCATTAAAGATCGAATGCCCCAAATTTCGTCATCGCCTCGACCGCCCGATAACGTTCGCGCAACGACTCTACCGTCGCTCGCTTCAGGCCATCTAAACTATAGCCCTCGATCGTAAAACTCGCCAAAGCCGTCCCCACGACGATACCTTCGCGCAAAGTCTCGTCGTTGACTTCTCCATGGCGCGCGAGCGTCCCAAGCAAACCGCCAGCAAACGTATCGCCACAACCCGTTGGATCGATCGTTTCCATCGTCGGGAATGCGGGGCACGAAAAAATCGCATCTTTGTGCATCATAAATGCACCATACACACCGCGCTTGATGACAACCGTTTGCGGCCCAAACGACTGGATCCGCTTCGCCGCAGCGACAATGCTCTTTTCTTCGCTCAAAAGGCGCGCCTCGGCTTCGTTCAAAACGAGCATGTCGATCATCGATAAAACGCGCTTCAAATCGGCATTCGCCGTATTAATCCACAAATTCATCGTATCGGCGGCAACGAATTTCGCCTTCGCCTGCTCGACGACTTTGAGTTGTAAATGCGGAATGATATTGGCGAGGAAGAGGAAATCGCAATTCTTTTGTCTATCGCTCAAATTGGGCTCGAAATCGGCAAACACGTTCAAATCGGTGCGAAGCGTCGTCGCCTCGGCCAAATCATCGCCGTATGTCCCCTGCCACTGGAACGTCTTGCCCTGCTTCGTATAGACCGACGACAAATCGACACCACGTTCGACGAGAAAATTGAGCTGCGTGCGGTCGAAATCTTCGCCCAATACTGCAATGACCTCGGGGCAACACAACAACCCTGCCGCCGCCGAAAAATACGTTGCCGATCCGCCCAAACCTATCCGATCGTGCGCCCCAGGTGTCGATACCGTATCCAACGCTATCGAACCCACGACGATGAGCGATGACGCCGTGTCGTGCGTCTTGCTCGCTGCTTCTCTACAAGCCATGTCTTTCCTCTATCACGTGCTAAGGATAACCGCCCCCCTCACATCGAAAAGACGCAGGCGAGCTCCGCCGCATCTACCACATATCACACACGATGACAAGCAGAGACGATAGCGCAATTCAGGGCTACCGCATTTCAAACGACTTGACTATATCAAGCCGCTAACTCACAGAGATCTTTCTTTTCATTCGCCATGCCGTATTCAGTTCGCTATAATCTCGCCATGTCTACCTGCCTATGGAGGGTGTTATGGCAAAACGAGTAGCAAAGAAAACACCAAAGCAGAAGATCAAAACGAGCGAAATCGAACTTCAAAAGAGGACGAAGCGAAACACGAAAGACAGCGTGTTCACGCATCTGTTTTCCATCCCCGAATATCAACTAAAGATGTACCAAGCTCTGCATCCAGAAGATCAAACCGTCTGCGAGTCCGATATCGAAACGATTACGCGCGAGTGCGTCGTTGCACAACACGCGCACAATGACCTCGGGATTCTCATCAAAAATACGTTGATGGTCTTTATCGAGGCTCAAAGCACGTGGTCGGTCAATGTCGCGATTCGACTCGCCTCGTATGCCATCCAAAGCCTGATGGACTACTTCCGCGAACGCGATGTTTATCTATACAGTAGCACTAAAGTCGAGTGTCCACGCATTGAGCTTTACGCCATCTTCAGTTGCGAACGCGAATCTATGCCCGATACCATCTCACTACGCGAAGAGTTTTTCCCAAATGGTGGATGTGACATCGATGCGACCGTCCGCATTATCCAGTTCGATGCAAACAAAAACGACATCATCAACCAATATATCGCATTCTGCCGAGTCTTCGACGATCTACGCAAGCAATACGGTTATTCGCAAAAAACGATTCGCGAAACGCTTCACATCTGTCACCATAAAGGCATACTCGCTGAATACGTCATAAAAATGGAGAATGAAATCATGAATATTATGGAATATATGTTTGACCAAGACAATGTCACTCGTCTGTATGGTATTGAACAGATGAATATCGGCAGAAGAGAAGGAAGAGAAGAAGGAAGAGAAGAGGGGAAGGAAGAAGAGAAAAAAGCAACTGCAAGCAATCTTCTTGCTTTAAATATGGACATGCCTTTTATCGAAAAAGTGACGGGACTTTCTCAAGCGGAGATATTAAAGCTGAAAGAGCACTAAACAGATACTACGGCAAGCTCCTTGCAACAATCTCACTACAGCATCTCCCACGTGCCGACCTGCCTATGGAGGGTGTTATGGCAAAACGAGTAGCAAAGAAAACACCAAAGCAGAAGATCAAAACGAGCGAAATCGAACTTCAAAAGAGGACGAAGCGAAACACGAAAGACAGCGTGTTCACGCATCTGTTTTCCATCCCCGAATATCAACTAAAGATGTACCAAGCTCTGCATCCAGAAGATCAAACCGTCTGCGAGTCCGATATCGAAACGATTACGCGCGAGTGCGTCGTTGCACAACACGCGCACAATGACCTCGGGATTCTCATCAAAAATACGTTGATGGTCTTTATCGAGGCTCAAAGCACGTGGTCGGTCAATGTCGCGATTCGACTCGCCTCGTATGCCATCCAAAGCCTGATGGACTACTTCCGCGAACGCGATGTTTATCTATACAGTAGCACTAAAGTCGAGTGTCCACGCATTGAGCTTTACGCCATCTTCAGTTGCGAACGCGAATCTATGCCCGATACCATCTCACTACGCGAAGAGTTTTTCCCAAATGGTGGATGTGACATCGATGCGACCGTCCGCATTATCCAGTTCGATGCAAACAAAAACGACATCATCAACCAATATATCGCATTCTGCCGAGTCTTCGACGATCTACGCAAGCAATACGGTTATTCGCAAAAAACGATTCGCGAAACGCTTCACATCTGTCACCATAAAGGCATACTCGCTGAATACGTCATAAAAATGGAGAATGAAATCATGAATATTATGGAATATATGTTTGACCAAGACAATGTCAC
>ERZ1026772.335-NODE-335-length-35907-cov-4.848795_pt1 | contig 35907 bp, 35 predicted proteins | sample MGYA00380124_ERZ1026772 | MGnify/ENA primary metagenome ERZ1026772 (study PRJEB33269, sample SAMEA4719760) | human gut metagenome | biome: human-associated habitat; feature: organic feature; material: feces | place: Cameroon | collected 2013-10 ...
TTTAAATGTTTTTACTTTTGCCATAATAGTGATCTCCTTTTTAATTAAAATTTTGCAAGCAATTCATTTATTTTTTCTTTTGTGGCAAGTCCGTCAAGAAATGCCGTTGCATTTCCGCACACACTGCCTAATTTCAGCGCATAGGGGTAGCTTTTTGTTTTTTCATATCCAGCCACAAAGCCTGCTACCATTGAGTCGCCCGAACCAACCGTGTTGATTACCTTTTCTTTGAGGACTCCTGCTTTGTGTCTTTCACCAAATTCGTCAATGAGCATCGCACCGTCACCGCCGAGTGAAATTAGAACATTTTTTGCGCCGAGCTTTTGTAGCTCTTTTGCATACTTTTCAATATCATCCTCGGTGTTGATTTCAACTCCGAACATTTCGGAAAGCTCCTGGCGATTAGGCTTGATGAGGAACGGTTTGTACTTAAGTGAGTTGAGCAAAAGTTTCTTTGTTGCGTCAACTACAATTCGTACATCCTTACCTTTGATTCTTTCAAGGATTCTTTCGTAAACATCGTCTGGCATTGTGTTCGGAATGTTTCCTGCAATTACGATTGTGTCGCCGTCTGATATTCTGTCGATTTTTGAAAACAGTCTTTCAAGTTCGGTTTCACTGATGTGAGGTCCCTGACAATTGATTTCTGTTTCAACACCGGCTTTAATTTTAATGTTAATTCTTGAAATTCCGCTTTCAAGCTTTATAAAGTCGGTGATAATCTTGTCATTGCGAATACCTTTTTCAATGGCGTCACCGGTAAAGCCTGCAACAAATCCGAATGCCGTACTTTCAAGGTCAAGCTCTGCAAGCACACAAGAAACATTGATTCCCTTGCCGCCGTAGTAATATTCCTCGCTTGTTGTTCGGTTTGTTATTCCCGTAACAAGTGAGTCGAGCCTGACAATGTAGTCAATGGACGGATTAAGCGTTACGGTGTAGATCATTTTTTAACCTCCTTTATCACCGTTGCCTGCGAAAGATCCGGTGCAGTCAATTTGTCGGTGATTATGCAACATTTTTCGAGAGGGGCAAATGTTACGGGGTACACCCTGCGGAATTTTGAATGGTCTGCAAGGATAAATGCCATATACGCTTTGTTAATTGCCGTTTCCTTTATAAGACCTTCCTCAATATCAGGGGTTGTAAATCCCGAATTAAGGTCAATTCCGTTTGCTCCCATAAAAGCTTTTGTAAAATTAAAGCAGTTTATGCTTTTTATTGCTTCGGCACCCACAACTGCCTCTGTAACAGGCTTTATTCTTCCGCCGACAATGTATGTCTGCATACCCTTGTGAATCAGCGTTCTGGCGTGTGTAATGCCGTTCGTAACATAAGTTGCATTTGTATTTGTTATGTGGTCAACAAGCTTTAAAGTTGTTGAACCTGCGTCAATATAAACAAAGTCGGAGTCGTTGATAAGCCTTGCACAGTATTCTACAATCAAATCTTTTTCATCGCTCATAACGGTTTCACGGTTGCTTACCGCGTCTTCAAAGATGCCTTCGTTTCTTGTGAGTGAGGTTGCACCGCCGAAAACCTTCGTGAGCTTTCCCATCTCATCAAGAGCGGAAAGATCTCTTCTTATTGTTGACTCGGAGGAGTCAAGCAGTTTTGTTAATTCTGACACCGTAACCGAATTTTTTTCATCAAGCAAATCAAGAATGGCACGGTATCTGTCCTGTGTAAGCATTATCCTCACCTCTTGACTATATTATAGCACCTGTTTTTTAAAAGTCAAGCAAATTCCGTCAAAAAAAATCAAAAAAACTCAAATAATTTTAAAATCAGCAAAATAGCCAATAAAAAAGCGTTAAACATAACTTGTAAATAGTATAATATTACCATCAATCAATAAAATTCGCTCAAGCAGATTGATTTATCGGTCAAACTCGGTCAAATTAAAATAATCTCGTTATAATTCTTTTCGCATGTTGACCCAAAATGTTTTTTATACTACAATAGAACCTGTTGCCGTACAAAAAACGCCTGCAAATAAGCAGGCGTTTTGTACGGTTGAATTGCACTTTTATTTTTTGTTTTTTATCTTTCTTTATACATATATAGTTACGAAACTGACAAATCGTTGGTAACGGTGATTTTTCGTTTGTCCGAAACGATGATATTTTCTTCATTCAGCTTTTTTATTTCACGCATCATTGCACTTCGGTCAACCGAAAGATAGTCTGCAAGGTCTGACAGCGGAAGGGGAAGAGTAAAGGTATTTTTGCCCTTTTCCTTTTTTATGTATTCAAAAAAGGTCAAAAGCTTGTTTCTCAGCGTTTGCTGACAGAGAATGTCTGTGTGGGCAAGAATTTTTTTGTGAGAGCTTTCGATGAACGCACTTATAACCTTTAAATGTTTGTCGCAATGCTTTTCGCAACAGGCTGTGAACTTTGAATATCTCACAAAATCGACTCTGCAATTTGTTTTTGCCGTAAGATAGAAAATTCGATTGTCTGACTTTGGCACAAGGCAGGCGGCGGTCATATCACCGCATTCATAAAAAGAAATAATTCTGCGCTGATTTTCGGCATTGTCGGTTGTAAGATAAACCGTGCCCTCTTTTATGATGCAAATTGTGTCGTTTTCGGCTGAATATGTGGTGATGATTTCGCCTCGTTTGTACTCCCTTTCAACAGGCGAAAAACACTCGTTAAGCCCGATGAAATCTGATTTTTCAAGCACTGCACCGTTGATTTGTTCTATCATTTGTAACACTCCATAATGTGTGGCGTTTTTTGTCCTGCCACAATATATGGTATAGTATATCACAAGACTGTTGCTTGTGCAACAGTATTTATTATTTATTTATTGTATAATTAGTCTTGCATTCGCAAGGGGAATTTGCCTCTTGCAATTTTATTGCAAAATGACATTTTAAGAGTTTAACTTTTTACATATATAGGATTTTTATCAAGGAATAACCACAAAATAATTAAGAAGGGGAAGGATTATGAAAATTATCAAGCGTAACGGCTCAGAAGAAGAATTTAATATTGAAAAAATTATCAATGCCGTTAAAAAGGCAAACGGCTCAGGCGAACACAAATTTCTTTCGGATGAACAGATTGAGGATGTTGCCGACTATGTTGAGTACAAGTGCAATAAAATCAAGAGAGCTGTATCTGTTGAAGAAATTCAGGATATGGTTGAGGACCAGCTTATGGCAAAGGGCGCATTTGAGCTTGCAAGAAGATATGTGCGTTACCGCTACAACCGCTCGCTTGTTCGTAAGGCAAACACTACCGATAACAGAATTCTCTCGCTTATTGAGTGCAACAACGAAGAAGTAAAGCAGGAAAATTCAAATAAGAACCCTACCGTCAACAGCGTTCAGCGTGACTATATGGCGGGCGAGGTCAGCCGTGACCTTACAAGAAGAATGCTTTTGCCTGCCGATATTGTTGAAGCCGACAAAGAGGGTATTATTCACTTCCACGATTCGGACTATTTTGCACAGCATATGCATAACTGCGACCTTGTAAACCTTGAAGATATGCTTCAGAACGGCACAGTTATAAGCGATACACTTATTGAAAGACCGCACAGCTTTTCAACAGCTTGTAACATTGCAACACAGATTATTGCACAGGTTGCAAGTAACCAGTACGGCGGTCAGAGCATAAGCCTTGCTCATCTTGCACCGTTTGTTCAGGTTTCCCGTGAGAAAATCCGCAGAGAAACTCTTGCGGAAATTGAGGAACTCGGTGTTCATCCCACAGAAGAGAAAATTAACGACATTGTTGAAAAAAGACTCCGCAAGGAAGTAAACCGCGGTGTTCAGACCATTCAGTATCAGGTTGTTACTTTGCTCACAACAAACGGTCAGGCTCCGTTTGTAACTGTGTTTATGTATCTTAACGAGGCAAAAAACGAGCAGGAAAAGCACGACCTCGCCATGATTATTGAGGAAACACTCAAACAGCGTCACAAGGGCGTTAAAAATGAAAAGGGTGTGTGGATTACTCCTGCGTTCCCAAAGCTTATTTATGTGCTTGAAGAGGATAACATTACCGAGGACAGCAAGTATTGGTATCTTACAGAGCTTGCCGCAAAGTGTACCGCAAAGAGAATGGTTCCCGATTATATCTCGGAAAAAGTTATGCTCCAGAGCAAAATTGATAAAAACGGTGAGGGTCACTGCTTTACCTGTATGGGCTGCAGAAGCTTCCTTACTCCATATGTTGACGAAAACGGCAAGCCGAAGTATTACGGCAGATTCAATCAGGGTGTTGTGACTGTAAATCTTATTGACATCGGACTCAGTGCAGGCAAGGATATTGATAAATTCTGGAAGATTTTTGACGAGAGAATGGAACTTTGCCACAGAGCGTTACAGTGCCGTCACGAGCGTCTTACAGGTACACTTTCAGATGCCGCTCCTATTTTGTGGCAGTACGGTGCTTTGGCAAGACTCAAAAAGGGTGAGAAGATTGACAAGCTTCTCCATGGCGGTTATTCAACGCTTTCGCTCGGTTATGCAGGTCTTTGGGAGTGCGTTTACAGCCTTATCGGCAAAAAACTCACAGAAAAAGAGGGCAAAGAACTCGGCCTTGAGATTATGCAGAAACTAAACGACTATTGTGCAAAGTGGAAAAAGGCTGAAAACATTGACTACAGCCTCTACGGCACTCCTCTTGAAAGCACAACATATAAGTTTGCAAAGTGCCTCCAAAAGCGTTTCGGCATTATCAAGGGTGTAACAGATAAGAACTACATCACTAACAGCTATCATGTTCATGTTACAGAAAATATTGATGCGTTCAGCAAGCTGAAACTTGAGTCTGAATTTCAGGCTTTGTCACCGGGCGGTGCAATCAGCTATGTTGAAGTTCCGAATATGCAGGACAATATCCCTGCAGTTTTACAGGTTATCAAGTTCATCTATGATAATATTATGTATGCAGAGCTTAACACTAAGAGCGACTATTGTCAGGTTTGCGGATATGACGGTGAAATCAAAATCGTTCACGATGACGATAAGCTTGTTTGGGAATGTCCTAACTGCGGCAACCGTAATCAGGATAAGATGAATGTTGCAAGAAGAACCTGCGGTTATATCGGAACTCAGTTCTGGAATCAGGGCAGAACTCAGGAAATTGAGGAAAGGGTGCTTCACCTCTGATGAATTACGGAGAAATTAAGCTTTGTGACATCGCAAACGGCGAGGGTGTCAGAGTATCGCTATTTGTATCGGGTTGTACTCATCACTGCAAAAACTGCTTTAATCCGCAGACCTGGAGTTTTGATTACGGCGAACCTTTTACAAAAGAGGTTGAGGATAAAATTCTGAAAGAGCTTGAACCGTCATATATTGACGGACTGTCATTGCTGGGTGGCGAACCCTTTGAACCGTCAAATCAGAGAGTTTTAGTTCCCTTTTTAAGGCGTGTCAGAGAACAGTATCCCAACAAAACAATTTGGTGTTATTCGGGTTATCTGTTTGACAAGGAGCTGCTTTCGGAAAGCAGAGCAAGATGTGAATGTACAGACGAAATGCTTTCAATGCTTGATGTGCTTGTTGACGGTGAATTTGTTGAGGCACTTCACGATATAAGCCTTGCATTCAGAGGTTCATCCAATCAGCGTATTATAGATGTAAAAGCGTCACTCAAAGAGAATAAAATAATTCCCCATAAGCTAATGAAAAGGGGAGTGTAGCAAAAAGACGGCAGTTTGAATGAAACTGTCGTCTTTTGTATTATTATTGCATTATTATGTAGATTGTTGTTGATTTTGTAAGGCAAATAGTGTAAAATGGTAGCATACTATTTATAGACTATTATACAAGGAGCGAATATATATGGTATGTAAAAATTGCAATCACGAAATTGACAACGGTGCAATGTTCTGCACTTACTGCGGAACTCCTGTTGAGCAGGTTTCAGAGCCTGAAACACAGCCTGTTGAAAATACTGCGGCAGAAGAGGTTCAGCAGAACCCATATGAAAATGTGCAGACTGCTCAGCCTGAGGTGAACAATGTACAGCAGGCTACTCAGCAGACAACTGCAGACAGTCAGCCACAGCAGAATCCGTATTCTTCACCGCAGTACGGTCAGCAAGATCAGGCTTATTATCAGCAGCCACAGCCTAACAAAACTTCATACGGTCAGCAGTTTACAAATGCACCGAACAATGCCTACGGTGCAAATCAGGGCAAGTACGGCAACCAGTATCAAAACTATAACAACGGCTATAATCAGCAGTACAATGCACAGTATCAGCAGACATACAATGCACAGCCTGTACCACCTGTTATTCCGTCATACGGCACTCCCGAAACTCAGCCTGTAAGCGTAGGCGGTTGGATTGGTGTTATGCTTTTAAGCTGTTTGCCACTTATCAACCTTATTATGCTTTTTGTCTGGGCATTCAGCTCATCAACAAAGAAGTCACTCAAAAACTACGCAAGAGCCGCTCTTATTATGTTTCTTATCGTAGCTGTAATTACTGTTATCGCTTCAGTTGTTCTTATTGCCTGCGGTGTCAATATATTCAGCGAATTGTTCAATCAAGTTAATTACTATCACTGAGTGTAGTTGTTGTCCGTTCGAGATAGTTTTATATGGGCGAAAGTAAGATGCCCGAACGGAAATTTTTTAAATTGAAAGTTGAAAATGGGAAATTGAAAATTGTGGTCGGGAAGATGTTTTTGTTAAGTGCAAATCTTATTGTTCCCGACCATATTTATATTCATTTGCAGTAACGGCGAGTCGCCGTTCCCCATTCGTGAAGATAGCCTGTAATGTAAAAACATATTATGCCCGAGCGTAGTTTTGTGATTGTTTGTACAGTCAACTGTAGGGGCGTTCATTGGACGCCCGCAAGTAAAGGCAGAAAATTTATGTTATTGCATATTATATAAATGTTGCAAAGTTGTTTTTATACTGTAGCGGCGAACACGGTTCGCCGCTACGAAAAAATCCCTGTCCATTGTGGACAGGGATTTTTGCATTAACCAAAATTAATTATTAGTCAAAAAACTTGCTGTGGATAGCGCTTACAGCCTTGTCAGCGTCTGCTGAGTCAATGAGAACTGAAACCTTGATTTCGCTTGTGCTGATCATCTGGATGTTGACCTGAGCGTCATAAAGAGCCTCGAACATCTTTGTAGCAACACCTGCGTGGCTTTCCATACCTGCACCGACGATTGAAATCTTAGCAACCTTATCATCATAGAGAATTTCCTCTGCACCGAGGTTCTCTGTGTATTCCTTCATAAGAGCAACAGCTTCTTCGCCTCTGTTCTTGGCAACTGTAAAGCTGATGTCCTTCTTGCCGTCATGACCGATTGACTGAAGAATAATGTCAACATTGATATCCTTAGCAGAAAGCTTTGAGAACATCTTGAAAGCAAGACCCGGAATATTCGGAACACCCATAACAGAAATTCTTGCAACATCTGTATCTTTAGCAACACCGCTGATTAACATTTTTTCCATTTTAGTTTTCTCCTTTACAATTGTACCCGAAGCCTTTGTCATACTTGAAAGTACTTCAAGCTCGATATTATATTTTTTAGCCATTTCAACCGAACGGTTGTTAAGAACCTGAGCACCGAGTGTAGCAAGCTCAAGCATTTCGTCATAAGAAATTTCCTGAAGCTTTCTTGCATTCTTAACCTTTCTCGGGTCAGCTGTGTAAACACCCTCAACATCGGTGTAGATCTGACAGAGGTCAGCGTGCATTGCAGCTGCAATAGCTACGGCACTTGTGTCTGAACCGCCTCTGCCGAGTGTTGTAATATCGCCGTATTTTGAAAGGCCCTGGAAGCCTGCAACGATTACAATGTTCTTCTTGTCAAGCTCTTTCTTAATTCTGTCAGGCTCAACCTTTCTGATTCTTGCGCTTGTGTGAGCAGAAGTGGTGTTGAAACCTGCCTGCCAGCCAAGAAGAGAAACAGCGTGGTAACCGAGCTTTTCGATTGCCATTGCAAGAAGCGAAATAGAAATCTGCTCGCCTGCGGCAAGAAGCATATCCTTTTCTCTTTTTGAAGCCTTTGGATTGATTTCGTTTGCCTTTTCAATGAGATCGTCTGTTGTGTCGCCCTGAGCGGATACAACAACTACAACATCATTGCCCTTTGCGTAAGTGTCTGTTACGATTGATGCAACATTCATTACTCTTTCGGCATTGGCAACAGAGCTGCCGCCAAATTTCTGAACTATCAAACTCATGTACTTAATACTCCCTCTGTAAAATTATAAATCAGCCACACGGATACTTGAAAGTACCGAAACGCCGTCAGCCTCAAGCTGAGCAATCTTCTCGGCAAATTCGCTGTACGGCATAGCCTTAACAACAAATGCTTTTTCATCGGCAGGTGTGTCAGCCTTATTGATTACTGTTACCTCACCGAATAATTTTTCTGCCTTTTCTGCAACATCACTGCCGTTTGCACGAACATACATAGCACGACTTGACTCCTCCCAAGGAAGAATATTCTTGCCGTTGCCGTCTGCCCAGTAAAGGAACTTTCTTGTCTTGAGATGCTTACAGCAGTCGATTACATCGGCTACAACTGCGCTTGCTGTAGGAAGCTTGCCCGCACCCTTGCCGTAGAATACTACATCGCCTGTGCAGTCGCCTCTTACCATAATGCCGTTGAACTCGTAGTCAATGTTAGCAAGCTGGCTCTTGTTCGGAACGAGCATAGGAGCAACAATAATGTCAATCTTGCCGTCCTCAAGACGCTTAACACTGCCGATAAGCTTAATTACGCAATGGAAAGCCTCTGCATATCTTACATCTTCAAGTGTGATTTTTGTAATGCCCTCTGTATGTACAGAGTCGGGATAAACATGCTTTCCGTAAGCAAGAGATGCAAGAATACAAATCTTGCGGCAAGCATCGTGACCCTCGATATCAGCGGCAGGATTTCTCTCGGCAAAGCCAAGCTCCTGAGCAAGCTTGAGTGCATCGTCAAACTGCATACCGTCTTCAATCATCTTTGTAAGGATAAAGTTTGTTGTACCGTTAAGAATACCGGCAATCTCGTCAACATTGTTTGCAACAAGACACTGGCTCATTGGGCGGATAATAGGAATACCGCCGCCTACCGATGCTTCAAAGAGGAAGTTTGTGTTTGTTTCTTTTGCGATTTCAAGAAGTTCTGCACCGTGAGCTGCAACAAGCTCCTTGTTTGAAGTAACAACACTCTTGCCTGCTTTAAGACATCTCTTTACAAAGTCATAAGCGGGGTTAAGACCGCCCATAACTTCAACAACAACTCTTATTTCGAGGTCGTTGATGATATCTTCAAAGTTTTTTGTGAATCTGTCTGCAAGCGGACTGTCGGGAAATTCACGAAGGTCAAGAATCTTCTTGACATAAACTTCTTCACCGATGCTTGCGTAAAGCTTCTGTTTGTGTGTTGTGAAGATTTCGGCAACACCCGAACCTACAACACCGTGACCCATAATTGCTATTGAAACCATATCTAAAAACCTTTCCTTTCGAGTTTTTGGTTTTAACCTGTTATTTTATTCTGCGGCAGGGGGAGCTTCCTCACCGCCGCCTGACGGTTCTCCGCCGCCTGATGGCTCTCCTCCGCCTGACGGTTCACCGCCACCGGAAGCATCTCCGCCCGATGGTTCTCCACCGCCTGAGTTATCTCCGCCGGAATTGTCACCGCCCGAGTTATCTCCTCCTCCGGAGTTGTCACCACCGCCGTTGCTTGTATCGCTGCCGTAATTGCTACCGCTGCTGTCACCGCCGTAATTGGGATCGTAGTAGCTTGAGGAGTCTGAGACATCTGAGCCGTATTCATAGTTACCGCTGTAATACGAGCCGCCTGTGCTCGGCATATTGTCCTCGGTGTAGTAACCTACATATCGTCCCGAGATGTTATCTGTTGAAACAATAAGTCCCGTTGTCGGGTCATATGTTGCCTCAATCAGGTTATCGGATATTTTGTATTCTTTGTTTTCCTTGCCTTCAAGGTAATTGCCCATAACATTTGCAAAGAATTTTGTAGCAGTTGTTCTGCCACTGTAGGAGATTGTTGCAGGGTGATCAAAACCGCACCATGTTGCCATTACGGCATAAGGTGAACATCCGCAGAACCACGAGTCCTTATCGTCATCGGTTGTACCTGTTTTGCCGATAATATCCCAGCCTGAAATCTGAGCGTAATGTGCATTTGTGTGTGCACTGTTTGTAACATTGTAGTGGAGCAGTCTGTTCATAATGCCTGCTGTTTCTGCCGAATAAGCCTGCTTTGGAACTGCGTCACGGTTATCAATGAGGATATTGTCCTCGGAATCTGTTACATAATAGTATGTGTAAGGTTCATAGTAAAGACCGCCGTTGCCGAGATAGGTGTAGGCTGCTGCCATTTCTCTTACGGTAACACCGCCGTTCATACCACCGATTGAAAGAGCACCTGTGTTCTGTGCGTCTTGTTCAGAGAGATTCTGGAATCCCATCTTTGTAACAACCTGCTGATATGCAACGCTCGGACCGCCGATAAGCTCCATTGTCTGAGCAGCTGTTGCGTTAGATGACCACTCAATCGCATCAGGAAGACTCATATTGCCGTTGTAGTAGCCGTACGCGTTGTTAGGACCTGAAACAAGCTGACCGCTTTCGTTTGTACGGTAGTTGTCAAGCGGTTCGTCGAGAACCATTGATGAGAAGTAAAGCTTCTTTGACTCGATTGCATAAGGATAAACAGCAACAGGCTTGATTGAAGAACCCGGCTGAAGTACAGAATTGTACGATCTGTCCCAGCCGAGAGCACCCTCTTTCTTTGTTGAGGAACCGACTGTTGCGATTACTCTGCCGTCATATCCCATAATTGTCGATGCAATCTGAAGGTCGGGGTCATTTGATTTATCAATATTAAGTGCCGCATTTTCAAGATAGGTCTGAGCCTTTTCGTCCATTGCGCAGTAGATTTTAAGTCCCTCTGTGTAGAGCTTTGAAGATGCCGCAGACTCGCTTATGTTGTAATATTCTGCCAGGTCTTTCTGAAGATCACGGAAAACCTGATCAATGTACCAGTTCTGAACATCTGCCTCGTCATCATCGTCATCGTCATCAGATGCCTGCCAACCGACGAACTTCATTGTTGCGCTTTCTTTCATTGCCGCATCATATTCGTCTTTGGTGATTTTTCCCTGATCGTACATTTCGTTAATGACAATCTCACGGCGTTCCTTGTTGTTTTCGGGGAAAACAAGAGGATTCCATCTTGACGGGTTCTGTGTGATTCCCGCAATTGCCGCACATTCGGCTATTGAACATTCCTTGATGCTCTTGCCAAAATAGAGCTGAGCCGCAGATTCAACACCCTGACAGTTGTTGCCGAAATTTACAACATTGAGGTAGGCTTCAAGAATCTGGTCTTTGGTGTATTCCTGCTCAAGCTTGAGTGCCTTTGTGATTTCACGAAGCTTTCTCGTGATTGAAACTTCGTTATCGTCTGTAATATTTTTGATGAGCTGCTGAGTTATTGTTGAACCGCCGTATGAGTCCGAGCCTGTTGCAAGGTTTGCAACAGCGGAGAGGGTTCTGCCCCAGTCAACACCGTTGTGGTCGAAGAAACGCTTGTCCTCGATTGCTACCACGGCATCTTTCATTGCCTGAGGAATATCCTGATTGTCAACCCAAATTCTGTTTTCGGTGTCATACAGCTTCTGATATTCCGTGAATTCCTTTGAACCGTCCTTTTGAATATATATTCGGCTCGTTTGGTTCATTGACTTTGCCTTGAGGTCGATACCTGTCGGTTCGGATGCAAGGGTGAAAATGTAGATAGCAAGTGAAATACCTGTAATAAGCAGGGCTACCAGACAGACCGAACAAACGGTAATCAAGAACTTGCCCAAACCCCTGAAAAATCTTTTTGCACCTCCGTCAGCCTTTTCGGACAATTCATTTTGCTGAAGGTCCTTATACTGACTGATGTCAGTCTCACGCTTGTTTCGCATATTATCTCCTTTATCAATTCACAATTTCGGTTGATTTAACCGTTAGTTTGCAATTTGTCTGAGTGATTTGCACGAACGCAGTACACTGATTGTAATATAAGTTATATAATAACATATATGTTCAAAATTACAAGCAGAGATACTCATTTGCTTATTATATCACTTGCAAAGGAAAAAATAAATATATTAAGCCAAATTTTTGTTAAAAAAAATAAGATTTTACGGCGTTCTTTTGGTGTGAAATTTATAAAAATGGTGAATATAACCTGTGAATCGGGTAAAAATAGAATCAAAAACCGACGGAAAGAGTGCTGTACAATGAAAAAAATAGTTGGATTAACCGGTGTGATTTTGATTGCGTGTATGATGATAAGCTCGCTTTTTGCCCCTGTAAATTCCGTGGAAAACACCTCTGCAACAAACGATTTTTCGGTGTTGCAGGACAGCGGAAAAGAGGATTTTGACTACATCATAAAAGCCGAAAAAGGGTATATTGTTGTGTACAAAAAAGGTGAAAACGAGCCTTATCTCACAACCGACTGCAGACTGTCAAATCTGCCCAAAGGCGACGCACTTTACCTTGAAAAAGGCATTGAAATAAAGGGAAAAGAAAACCTTATGAAAGCCCTTGAGGATTATTGCAGTTAAAGGCGTAACGGTAAGATAATTGTTCATATATATTGACTTTTCTGTGCTTTTGGAGTAAAATCAAACTGATATGCCATAAAGTATTGAATCAGGTGCAGAATTTGCCGTGAATTTTTCAAAATGATGAAATCTTGCAAATTTTCTGTTTCTGAAAATCAAGTAAAAATGCAGAAAAGGAGATATTACATATGATTTCTACTGTCATTGACCAGTCACTCGGTCTTGAGTTCCCTATTTTTCAGGGCGGTATGGCTTGGGTAGCTGACGCATCACTTGCTGCAGGTGTTTCAAACGCAGGCGGTTTGGGTATTATTGCGGCTATGAATTCCAACGGTGAACAGCTCCGTGAGGAAATCAGAAAGTGCAAGAAAATGACCGATAAAATTTTCGGTGTAAATATTATGCTTATGAGCCCCTTTGCAGAGGAAGTAAGCGATGTTGTTGTTGAAGAGGGCATTAAGGTCATCACAACAGGTGCAGGCAACCCCGGCAAGTATATGGCAAAGTGGCTTGAGGCAGGTATCAAGGTTATTCCTGTTGTTCCGAGTGTTGCACTTGCAAGAAAGATGGAAAAAGACGGTGCTTTTGCTGTTATCGCAGAGGGCGGCGAGTCAGGCGGTCATGTAGGCGACCTCACAACTATGGCTCTTGTTCCTCAGGTTGTTGACGCAGTAAAAATTCCTGTAATTGCCGCAGGCGGTATTGCAGACGGCAGACAGATTGCTGCAGCATTTATGCTCGGTGCTCAGGGTGTTCAGGTTGGCACAAGATTCCTTGTTGCCAAGGAATGTACTATCTCTCAGGAATATAAGAATAAAATTCTCAAAGCAAGAGATATTGATACTGTTGTAACAGGTAAAAGACTCGGTCATCCTGTTCGTTCAATCCGTAACTCATTCACCCGTGAATACACAAAGGCTGAGTACGATTCGGCTAATGTTTCGGATGAAGAACTTGAAAATATGGGCCTTGGCAGACTCAGAAGAGCCGTAAGAGAGGGCGATGTTTCTCAGGGTACCGTACTTGCAGGACAGGTTGCAAGTATGGTTAAAAAGGAACAGCCTGCAAGAGAAATGATTGAAGAGATGTTCTCACAGGCAGAAGAAGTATTGAACGGAGCAACAAAATGGGTAAAATAGCATTTATTTTTTCAGGTCAGGGCGCACAGTACAGCGGTATGGGCAAGGATCTTTACGATAATTCGCCTGCCGCAAAGGCTGTTTACGAAATGGCTGATTCTATAAGAGAAAACACTTCAAAGCAGTGCTTTGAGGGTACAATGGAAGAGCTTTCAAAGACAGTAAATACACAGCCGTGTATCTTTACTGCCGACCTTGCAGCCGCAAGAGCTCTTGTTGAAAAGGGTATCACTCCCGACTGCGTAGCAGGCTTTTCACTCGGTGAGATTTCTGCACTTGCTTTTTCGGGAATCCTTTCCGATGAAGAGGCTTTCAGACTCGTTTGCAAAAGAGGCGAGCTTATGGATAAAGCCGCAACGGAAAATCCGGGTGCAATGGCTGCCGTATTAAAGCTTACTCCCGAAAAGGTTGAAGAAATCTGCTCAAAGTTTGACAAAACTTATCCCGTAAACTATAACTCACCGGCTCAGACTGTTGTTGCAACAACAAGTGAAAATGCCGACGCTTTCTGCGAAGCAGTTAAAGCAGAGGGCGGAAGAGCAAAACTTCTTGCAGTAAGCGGTGCGTTCCATTCTCCCTTTATGGCTGATGCCGCAGAGGGCCTCGGAAAGTATATGGAAGATGTTGACTTTGCACAGCCAAAGGTTCAGATTTATTCCGACTACACAGCTCAGCCGTATGCAGGCGACTTCAAGACACTTGTAAAAGCACAGGTTGAGAATCCCGTAAAATGGCAGACTATTGTTGAAAATATGATAAATGACGGCGTTGACACCTTTATTGAGGTTGGTGTGGGCAAAACCCTTACAGGTCTTGTAAAGAGAATCAACGGAGATGTAAAGGCATTCAAGGTTGAAACTGCGGCTGATATTGACGCACTTGAACTTTGATGCTGTTCGGAGGTATAATATAATGAGATTTGAAAATAAAACAGCCGTAGTAACAGGCGGCTCAAGAGGTATCGGTCTTGCAATCGCAACAAAGCTTGCAAAAGAGGGTGCTAACATCGCAATTCTCTATGTTGGTGACGAAAACGAGGGCATTAAGGCTAAGGAAGAGCTTTCACAGTACGGTACAAAGGTTGAGCAGTATTTCTGCGATGTTTCAAACTTTGAAGAGTCAAAGAAGGTTGTCGATCAGGTTATCGAGGAGTTCGGCAGTATCGAAATTCTCGTAAACAACGCAGGTATCACAAGAGATAAGCTCGTTTTAAATATGGACGAAAAGGATTTTGACGCTGTAATCAATGTAAACCTCAAGGGTACATTCAATATGATTAAGCATACATACAAGCACTTTATGAAAAAGCGTTACGGCAGAATCTGCAGTACAGCGTCAATTGTCGGTCTTACCGGCAACGCAGGTCAGGCTAACTATTCTGCGTCAAAGGCAGGTATTATCGGCCTTACAAAGTCAGTTGCAAAGGAACTTGCCGGCAGAGGCGTTACGGCTAATGCAGTTGCTCCGGGTTACATTGCAACAGATATGACAAGTGTACTTTCAGATAAGGTTAAGGACGCAATGAAAGCACAGATTCCTGCAAAGCGTATCGGTACTCCCGATGATGTTGCAGATGTAGTAGCTTTCCTCTGCTCTGACGATGCCGCTTATGTAACAGGCGAGGTTATCAGAGTTGACGGCGGACTTGCAATGTAATTGATTTGGAGGATATAATGAGCAGAAGAGTAGTTGTAACAGGTATGGGCGCAATTTCACCGGTTGGTAACGATGTGCCTACAATGTGGAAAAATATGGTTGACGGTGTTTGCGGTATCGAAACAATCACAGCTTTTGATACAAGTGACCTCAAGGTTCACATCGCAGGTACAGTTAAGGATTTTGATCCCACACAGTATATTGAGAAAAAAGAAGTAAGAAAGCTTGATCCATATACACAGTACGCAATCGCAGCGGCTCAGCAGGCAGTTGACGACAGCGGTATCATTGGCAAGATTGACGAGAATCGTTTCGGTGTTTATATCGGCGCAGGTATCGGCGGCCTTCAGACTTTCGTTAAGAATACAGTAGGTATGGAAAACGGCGGTCCAAGAAAGGTTTCTCCTTTCTTCATTCCGATGATGATCGGTAATATTGCAACAGGTAATGTTGCAATCCGCTTTAATGCAAAGGGTGCATCTCTTTCGGTTATGAGTGCTTGTGCAACAGGTACAAACTCAATCGGCGAGGCTTTTCACTGCATTAAGGACGGTTATGCCGACGCTATCATCGCAGGCGGTGCAGAGGCAGTTGTTGCTCCTCTCACAATCGCAGGTTTCCAGAATATGAAAGCCCTTTCAACAAATGATGATCCAAAGCACGCATCTCGTCCGTTTGACAAGAATCGTGACGGTTTCATCATGGGCGAGGGTGCAGGTATGCTTGTTCTTGAAGAGTATGAGCATGCAGTTGCAAGAGGTGCTAAGATTTATGCAGAGCTTTCAGGCTACGGCAATACTTGTGACGCACATCATGTTACAGCTCCCGATCCTAACGGTGCAGGTCTTGCAAGAGCAATTAAGATTGCTTTTGAGGAGGCAAATGTTGCCGATGACGCACAGCTTTACATCAATGCTCACGGCACAAGCACGCATCTTAACGACCTTACCGAAACAATGGCTATCAAAACTGCTCTCGGCGAAAAGGCTTATGATGCAAATATCAGCTCAACAAAATCAATGACAGGTCATCTCCTCGGTGCAACAGGCGCAATTGAGGCTATCGCTTCGGTTATGGCTCTCAATGACGGTGTTATTCCGCCGACAATCAACCTTGACGAACCCGATGAAGGTCTTGACCTTAACTATACACCTAACAAAGCAGTTAAGCGTGATGTAAATGTTGCCGCTTCAACCAACCTCGGCTTTGGCGGACATGACGCTTGTCTTGTATTTAAAAAATATTAAGCGAGGGAATTACTATGAATAAAATCGAAGAAATCAAGGAATATATTTCCCTTCTTGAAAATTCTTCTTTGAGCGTTCTTGAAATTGAAAAAGAGGACGGCACAAAGATTCATCTTGAGAAAGAACATCCGGCACAGCAGATTTTTAATGCATCACCAATTGGTGCATATCAGCCGACTGCAACAGATGTTCCTGCTCCTGCGCCTGTTCAGCCACAGGCTCCTGCGGCTCAGTCTGCCGCTCCCGAAGAAGATGCCAAGACTGTAAATGCTCCGATTGTCGGTGTATTTTATGCCGCATCGGCACCGGGCAAAGCTCCTTTTGCTCCTGTCGGAAAGAAAGTAAGCAAGGGCTCAACCGTTTGCATTATCGAGGCTATGAAGTGTATGAATGAAATTCAGGCTGAGAATGACTACGAAATCGTTGAAGTTCTTGTTAAGGACGGAGATCTTGTTGAATACGGTCAGCCGTTATTCAAGGTAAAATAATCGGAGGACTGTATGAATCAGGAAGAAATTAAAAAGATTTTGCCGCACCGTGACAATATGCTTCTCGTTGAAGAGGCTGAAAGCGTTGACGAAAACACGGCAAAGGGCAGATATACAATCAAAGGTGACGAGTTCTTTTTGCAGGGACATTTCCCCGGTAACCCCGTTGTTCCGGGTGTCATCCTCTGCGAAATGATGGGACAGGCAAGCTGTTGCCTTCTTGCAGACAAGGTTAAGAACTGCACACCTTACTTTACAAAGATGAACAATGTTAAGTTCAGAAATCCCGTAAAACCGGGCGACACTCTTGAAAGTGTCTGCACACTCACAAAGAGCAGAGGTGCATTCTACTTTATCGACGCAAAGGGTTATGTTGACGGCAAGCTCTGTGTAAGTGCCGAGCTTTCGTTTGCACTTGTTGAAAATAAGTGATTGATTTTTAAAGGGCTGTCTGTGCCGTTTTGGGTGCAGACAGCCGTAATGCGATAAATAACTGGAAGTGAAAAAATGTTCTCAAAAATTCTGATTGCCAACCGTGGCGAAATTGCAGTAAGAATTATCCGTGCGTGCCGTGAAATGGGCATCAGCACTGTTGCAATTTATTCCGAGGCGGACAAAGATTCATTGCATGTTCAGCTTGCCGATGAAAGCTACTGCGTAGGCGGCAACCGTGTTGCCGACAGCTACCTCAATATGCCTGCGATTCTCACCGTTGCCGTTGAAAGCGGTGCTCAGGCTATTCATCCCGGCTACGGACTCTTGTCCGAAAATGCCAAGTTTGTTTCGCTCTGTGAACAGTGCAACATCAACTTTATCGGTCCTTCATCCGATATGATTAAGCTTTTGGGTGACAAGGACAATGCAAGAAAAACTATGCGTGCCGCAGGTGTTCCTGTAACACCGGGTTGTGATATTGTTGAAAGCGTTGAACAGGCAAAAGAAGAGGCTGAAAAAATCGGTTTTCCGCTTCTCATCAAGGCTCGTTCAGGCGGTGGCGGAAAGGGTATTCGCCGTGTTGATTCAATGGAGCAGTTTGAAGAGGCATTTTTGTCAGCTTCAAGCGAAGCACAGTCAGCATTCGGTGACGGTGCTTGCTACATAGAAAAGTTTATTCACCCCGTAAAGCACATTGAAATGCAGCTTTTGTGCGATAAATACGGCAATATCGTTTGTCTTGGCGAGCGTGAATGTTCTGTTCAGAGAAAGAACCAAAAGATGATTGAAGAGAGTCCAAGCCCTGCTCTTGATGAGAAAACCCGCAAAGAGATGATGATTGCGGCTGTTAAAGCGGCAAAGGCTGTTAATTATGTCAACGCAGGCACAGTTGAGTTTTTGCTTGATATGGACAACAACTTCTACTTTATGGAAATGAACACCCGTCTGCAGGTTGAACACGGTGTTACGGAAATGGTAACAGGTCTTGATATTGTTCAGTGGCAGATTAGAATTGCCGCAGGTGCAAAGCTTTCCCGCACTCAGGACAGCATCTTCACACACGGCAATGTAATTGAGTGCCGTATCAATGCAGAAAATCCTGAAAAGGGATTCAGACCGAGCTGCGGAAGAATTACAAGACTTCACACCCCGGGCGGTGCGTTTGTAAGATTTGACACAGCAATTTATCAGGACTATTTTGTTCCGCCTTATTATGATTCGATGATCGGCAAACTGATTGTTCAGGCAAGAAGCCGTGCCGAAGCGATCAGAAAAATGAAAATGGCTCTCTCCGAGCTTACTATTGACGGAATTGACATCAACCGTGACCTTCTTGCCGAGATTCTCTCGGACGAGCAGTTTGTCAGCGGTGAATATACAACAGATTTTATGGCAGAGTTTGAAGAGAAACACGCCGACAGGAAGAAGTAAAAGATATGGATTTGTTTGCTTTCAGAAAACCGAAGAATGAGCTTGAGTCCGATGAGGGCGAAAGCAAAAATGTACCTTTCGTTCCCGAAGAAATGTGGATAAAATGCCCCAAGTGCAACACTATGCTCCTTACTACGGATATGGAGGAAAATCTTCATGTCTGCACAAAGTGCAACCACCATTTCAGAATGAACGGACGAGACAGAGTTGAAATGCTTGCCGACAAAGACAGTTTTGTCGAATTCGATGCAGACCTTTCAAGTCATAATGTTCTCGATTTTCCGGGATATGACGAAAAACTTGAAAAGGCAAGAAAAACAGGCGCAAAAGAGTCTGTTATCTGCGGTGAGTGTAAAATGAACGGCATTGACACCGTTCTCTGCGTTATGGACCCGACCTTTATGATGGGAAGTATGGGTGTTGTAACAGGCGAAAAAATTACTCGTGCTTTTGAATATGCAACCGAAAATGCAATGCCGATTGTTGTTTGTACTGCCGCAGGCGGTGCAAGAATGCAGGAGGGCATCCTCTCACTTATGCAGATGGCAAAAACTTCGGGTGCGGTAAAAAGACACAGCGACGCAGGCAATCTCTACATCACCGTGCTTACAGACCCGACAACAGGCGGTGTTACGGCATCGTTTGCAATGGACGGCGACATTATTCTTGCAGAACCCGATTGCCTTGTTGCCTTTGCAGGTCCGAGAGTAATTGAACAGACAATTCGTCAAAAGCTCCCCAAGGACTTCCAGACGGCAGAATTTGTTCTTCAAAAGGGTTTTGTTGACTCGGTTGTCAGCAGAAATAATTTGAAATCTACACTTGTAAAGTTGCTTAAATTGCACGGTTACAGCGGTGAGGAGGCTTAAAAATGACAGCTTACGAAAAGGTTATGGCGGCGAGAGATGCCAATAAGCTGACCTCGGTTGACTATATTTCCCATATGTTCGGTGACAGCTTCATTGAGCTTCACGGTGACCGCAGATATGCCGATGATAAGGCAATTGTTGCAGGACTTGCAATGCTCTTTGATATTCCCGTTACAGTTATCGGAATTGAAAAGGGCAGAAATACAAAAGAGCGTGTTGAACGCAACTTCGGTCAGGCTCATCCCGAGGGTTACCGCAAGGCTTTAAGACTTATGAAGCAGGCTGAAAAGTTCAGAAGACCTGTTCTTTGCCTTGTTGATACAAGCGGTGCATACCCAGGAATCGGTGCAGAGGAGAGAGGTCAGGGTCAGGCTATTGCCGAGAACCTTATGGAAATGATGACTCTCAAAACTCCCGTACTTACCGTTCTTATCGGTGAGGGCGGCAGCGGCGGTGCGCTTGCACTTGCAGTTTCCGATGAAGTATGGATGCTTGAAAATTCCGTTTACTCGGTAATTTCTCCAGAGGGTTGTGCTTCGATTCTTTGGAAAGACAGTTCAAGAGCGGCTGATGCGGCAGAGGCTCTCAAGCTTACCGCACAGGATTTGTTTGACCTCGGTGTAATCGAGAGAATCATCCGTCAGCCAAAGGCAGGCGATCAGGCTATGTTTGAAAGCCTCAAAATGCTCATTAAGAGAACTTTTGAAAAGAACCTTGCCCTTGATGACGAGGAACTTATCAATGCACGCTATGAGCGTTTCCGCAAAATCGGCATCCCCGACTGACAAATTTAAGTTAAAACATAAAAACGGTAGTAAAGACATCGCAAACTGTCTTTACTACCGCTTTGTTTTTTGTGAGCCATAAATTCTGTTGTCAATTATATGTACTGTAATCTCCGCTGTACATATCGGGTGAATTTGCCAAGTCGCTTATAGAATTTTCACCGAAAATTGATTCGCTGTTGCCCGATGATGCGGAAAGTATGTTAATGGTTACACCTGCAATGATAACTGCGGCAACTACACAGGCGACTGCAATTTTTACGATTTTACGAACTTTCTTTTTGTCAATTGACTGTTCGGTCTGCGGAATGTAGGGAATGGGTGGCTGATTTATTTCAAGTTCGGACATTTCATTCTGAATCTGCGGTGCAAAGCCTTCTACCTGTTCAAAACTTGTTTGCGGCAGAGGCGAAGTATATTCGATTTCAATCGGTTCATTTTTTTGTGTCTGCATAGTTTCGGGAATTTTAGTTCCGCACATCTGGCAAAATACAGAGTCGGTTTCAAAACCGCAGTTAGGACATTTCATAGACTTTACCTCGTAATTCTTAATATTATAACACCATTTTATAACAACATTCGCCTAAAGTCAATAAATGTTACAAAATCGCTCGGGATAAAGTTTGATATTATGTAAATAATACTGCAAAATTTTTGCAAAATAAGCCTGTATATGTTGAAAACAATGACAGTGTAGTGTATAATCTAAGTACGAATTGCAACATAATCTTGTACATAGGAGCTAACGCTCCTATGTACAAGATTGCAATCGGTCGCAAACTCTGCTCCTTGCGAGCAAAGCAGAGTTTGCTCCGATTTAAATTTAAGTGAATGATTGAATAGAAAATTGAAAATACACACAGTGAAAGGATGAGTGCCTTGAGAGGACTTTATTCGTCAAAGACAAAAATCCGCAATCAAATTTTCACCGAGGTTGCAAGGTTTGCATACGAGGGCGGAGATTATTCAAAATTTGAAAATCTTCCGTATGAAATTATCCCGGGTGAAATTTCAACATACCGTGAAAGTATCTTTCTTGAAAGAGCCATTGTAGGTGAAAGACTTCGCCTTGCAATGGGACTTCCGCTTTTGCCTGTTTCAAAACAAGCACCTATCTCAACAGGTGTTGAGGAAAGTATGATTGACGAAAAGGTATACGATCCGCCGTTAATCAATATTATCAAATTCGCCTGTCATAAGTGTGCCGAAAAAAGAGTTGTTGTGACAGACGGCTGTCAGGGCTGTCTTGAACACCCTTGCACCGAGGTTTGCCCAAAGGGCGCAATCTCAATTGTACACGGAAAATCGCATATTGATGATGAAAAATGTATCAAGTGCGGAAAGTGTCAGGGCGCGTGTCCGTACAACGCAATCATAAAGCAGGAGCGTCCGTGTGCCGCCGCCTGCGGTATGAAAGCTATCCACAGTGATGAACACGGCAGAGCAGATATTGACTATAACAAGTGCGTTTCGTGCGGAATGTGCCTTGTAAGCTGTCCTTTCAGCGCAATTGTTGACAAAAGTCAGATTTTCCAGACTATTATGGCAATCAACAGCGACACCCCTGTTTATGCCGCAGTTGCGCCTGCAATTGCAGGTCAGTTCAAGGGACTTCCGTCAAACAAAATCAGAAATGCTTTTAAGGCTCTCGGCTTTACGGATGTTGTTGAGGTTGCAGTCGGTGCCGACCTTTGCACAGTTGAAGAGGCCAAGGATTTTATGGAAGAGGTTCCCGAAAAACAGCCGTTTATGGCGACTTCCTGTTGCCCGGCATGGAGCGTTATGGCGAAGAAAACTTTCCCCGACATCGCTCCGTACATTTCAATGGCACTTACTCCTATGGTTCTCACGGGCAGACTTACAAAACAGCGTTACCCAGGCTGCAGGGTTGTATTTATCGGTCCTTGTGCCGCTAAAAAACTTGAGGCAAGCCGCAGAAGCATCCGAAGCGACATCGATTTTGTACTGACTTTTGAAGAAGTTGCGGGAATGTTTGCCGCAAAAGAGGTTGACTTTGATGCTGTTGAAGTTGATGAAGAACCGCTTTCATTCTCAAGTGCGGATGGCAGAGGCTTTGCCGTGAGCGGCGGTGTTGCAAAGGCTGTTGTCAATGCGATTCACAAGCTTAATCCCGAAAGAGAGGTCAAGGTTGCCAATGCACAGGGACTTGACGAGTGCGTAAAACTTTTGCGTATGGCAAAGGCGGGAAAGTACAACGGCTATCTGCTTGAGGGTATGGCTTGCCCGGGCGGTTGTGTTGCAGGTGCCGGAACAATCAACAATCCCGACAAATCTGCTATGGAAGTGCTTAAAAGCAAGAAAGAATCAAGCTTTGAGGGCGCTGTTGAAACTCCGTATATTGACCGCTTGTCAACTCTTGAAAATATGTACAACGAGTTCGATAAGATGAAAGAAATTTAACAGATCGGGTGATATTTTGAAAATGGTGATGTTAATTTTACGCATAATCGGCATTGCCGCAGCAGTTGTATTTCTTGGATTTTTCGTAATTCCGATGACTCACGGAATCATCAACCCCGGTAATATTGCAGGAACTATTTTGTGCCTATGGCTCTTGTGCGTGTTAATTCCGCCTGTTTACGGAGCAATAAAGGCATTTTGCTTCAAGCATTTATTTACGAAAATAGTTTTTCGTGTAGTGAATATCGGCTTTATCGCATTTGCCGTTTACGGTGCGATTGTCACCTCTGCAATGGTGTGGGCAACCTGTCAGGCACCGTCCGAAAATTCAACGGCAATTGTTCTTGGTGCTCAGGTTAAGCCGTGGGGACCGTCGGTAATTTTGCGTGGCAGAATTGATGCCGCAAAATCGTACCTTGACAATTCTCCGAACGCAAATGCTGTTCTCAGCGGAGGTCAGGGAAGTGACGAGGTTATGAGCGAAGCGCAGTGTATGTATAATGTGCTGACGGAGTCAAAAATTGATTCTTCAAGACTTTATATGGAGGACAAGTCAACCAACACAACCGAGAATATAAGAAATTCAATGAAAATTATTGAGGACAACAACCTTAATACCGATATTACAATCGTGACGGACGGATTTCATCAGCTTAGGGCGAGAATAATTTGTTCGCAACTCGGCATAAAAGGAAATGTCGGAGCAGTAAGCTCCGACACAAGACTTTTGTATGTCCCTACTTATGCTGTTCGTGAGTGGTTCGCTCTTCCGTTTCAGCTTCTGTTTCGGTAGTCACAATCTCGGTGATGTCACCGTTTGTGTCAAAATGAGGTTTTGTCCTGTGGCAATTTGAAAATTCAAGCGGATAAACCTCGTGTTCCGTAACATCAACAATAGGGGAAATCTCCTTTTTGCTGTTTCGTGAGGGCAACTCAATCGGATATTTTTCGTGCTGTCCCTCGTTATGATTAACATCGTAAAAACTCATAATAAAAACCACCTTTCTGTGAGGTGGTTTTATTTTTTGCAGAATTTTAAATTATATGCAAAGGGGAAATTTTGTTTTATGGTAAAAGTTTACAAAAAAATATATGAATTGTCTTAAATTCTATTGACAAAATATTGTATTAGTTGTATTATATGTATGAGGTTAGAGGTGCATTGCAGTGCAATTTTGCAATTCACAATACATATACTGAATATTTTTTAAACCGTAATCAGAAAGGGGATTTTAAAATGACGAAAAAAATTATGAGTATGATTCTGTCAATCGCAATGGTGCTTTCTATCGCCGTAGTCGGCATTTCGGGAACATATGCGGCTGAAGTATCTGACAAAACATCAGAAGTCGGAGCAGGAAACAATATTTACTTTAATGTTAAGAAGTCCGGTTGGAACAATGTAAAAACCGTTTTTTGCCATATTTGGAGAGCAGACGGTACAGGTGACTGGCCCGATTGGCAGACAAAGAAAGAAAAATGTAAGTATGATTCCTCAACGGGTATTGCAACTTATGATCTTTCTAAGACAGGACACAATATTAAAAAATCGGATGGTAAACTTTACTGTGTAATATTCAGTGCAAATACAGGTATGCAAACATACAATGCCATAATGAGTGGTAAGTGTATCGGAGATACGCTTTATTGTACGGGAAATCTACTTGAAAATCCCGAGGATTCAGAAAAAAGAGCAAATGAAGCAGTTTGGGCAAAAACTAAAGACTGTGGACCTGAAAAAAAGATTACATCATCTGGTAATGTAATAGGTACGACATTACCTGAGGGTGATACTGATGCTTCAATGCTTGCATGTTTCCTTGTTGCTTATTATGATTGGCCTGAAAAGATGGACAAAGTGCCGGCACTTGTTAAAGAGTTAAATCTTAGTACAAGTGATGTTATGAAAGCCGTAAATAAAAAACTTGATAATGGCGGTTATGATAATGCAGACAGCATAAGAGCTTCTGTTAAGGCAGTTCTTGATAAAATTGAGGTTGCAACCCCATCAATTTCTAAACTTGAAAATACTGCCGGCGGTATCAAGCTTTCTTGGAACAAGGTTTCGGGAACTTATGGTTATAGACTTTACAGTAAAACTTCATCAGGTTGGAAACGCTTTAAGGACACAACCTCAACAAGTTTCACTGATTCAGCGGTAAGTGCAAATCAGACAAAGACTTACACAATTCGTTGCATTGACAGCAGCGGCAAAACAATCAGCGGATTTAATTCAAAGGGTTGGTCAAAGAAATACACTCCTGTTGCTCCGACAATCAGCAAGCTTGAGAACACAACAGGCGGTATCAAGCTTAGTTGGAATAAAATTACAGGTGTTTACGGCTACAGAGTTTATCAGAAAACTTCAAACGGTTGGAAACGAATCAAGGACACAACCTCAACAAGTTTCACTGATTCAGCGGTAAGTGCAAATCAGACAAAGACTTACACAATTCGTTGCATTGATAAGAAAGGCAACACAATCAGCGGATTTAATTCAAAGGGTTGGTCAAAGAAATACACAGCCGCAACACCGAAAATCACAAAGCTTAAAAACACTTCAAAGGGTGTGAGCGTAACTTGGAACAAGGTCACAGGTGTGTATGGCTACAGACTTTACAGAAAGTATGCAGGCGGCAGTTGGACAAGGGTTAAGGATACAACTTCAACTTCGTTTACAGATTCAGGTGCAAAGAAGGGCAAGAAGGTAACTTATACCGTTCGTTGTATTGACAAAAAGGGCAACACAGTCAGCGATTACAACAAAACAGGTTGGTCAATCACACGCAAATAACAAACATAACCAAACCCCGAAGTTTTTACAGACTTCGGGGTTTTACTTTTGAGCGTGTTTAATTTGTATCGTTTTTCAGTTCGAGAATGTAGTCGGTTGAAACTTTGTACAATTTTGCAAGCGAAATAAGCACCTCTGACGGCACATCACGGTTTCCGTTTTCATACCTAAAATACTGCGGCTGTTTCATACCCAGATATTCCGCAACATCTTTCTGCGTCATATCGTGATCCTCACGCAATTCCCTTATCCTTTTATAATAAGGCATTTTATCACCCTTTTTATTTATTTGCTATTGACAGAATAACATTCTTTGTGATAAAATTTCTGTATAATAACCGTACGGTTATAAAATAGAGAAAGGCGGAATTATTATGAAAAGAAAAATTGCGTGTTTATTAGCTTGTGTATTGCTTTGCATAAGTTTTTGTTCATGCGGAAAACAAACATCACCTGTTGAGGACTTTACTTATGAATTTGAAGAGGGGACAGTAAAAATTACCGGTTATGTAGGTACGGACAGAGAAATTGTGATACCTGATACCATAGAAGAACGACCCGTCACTACCATAGGCGAAGAAGCATTTCAAGGGTATGACTTGGTATCCGTGACTTTTCCAGACACTTTACAGACGATTGAAAGCGATGCTTTTACTGAATGTACTAATTTAAAAAGTGTAGAGATACCTGAGGGAGTTACTGAAATAGGTTCTCATGCATTTGAAAAATGTAAAGAACTTGTAGATATTAATTTACCTGACAGATTGACAATATTAAGTAATGATATATTTTCTGATTGCGTTTCATTAGAAAATATTGTGATTCCCGATAATGTTGAAGAAATTTATAGAGAGGCTTTTTTAGGGTGTGAGAATTTGAAATCTGTCACCATGTCTGATACACTTTTTGAAAAAGAAAAAGAAGATTTTATACATAGTAATCCGTATCATTCAAATAATGGTTCGCCCTATTATGATTATGGGATATTTGGCAATTGCCCTAATGTCAGCATAAACGGTACACCGATTTCCGAATTTGACACGGAAAATTAAAAATACAGTGAATTAAGTTAAAAGGTCGGGAACAGAAGTTTGCAATTGCAAGTCTGTCCCTGACCTTTTTGTTTTGGTACGATGATAGTTGTCTGTTATTTGTAGCGGCGAACAGTGTTCGCCAATCGTACCGATTGTAAGATCGGTGCAACGGTAAGCAGTTTAATTGCTTTGACTGATAATGATTTGTAAATTAAGTTGTATGCTTGTTTTAGTTTTGCAACAAAAATAAACGGCGATCAGCGATCGCCGCTACGGTGTTGCTATACAAGAAACAGTCGGGAAGACATTGTTTAGCGTTTTGCAAACTGTCTTCCCGACTTTAATTTTTTATTTTAAATTTTCAATTTTTAACTTGCATACTTCCGCTCGGGCGATAGAGTGTTGGCAATGCACAAACTATCTACACGAACAGGGTGCAGCGACACGCTGCTTACATGCTTTCGGGACAAGAGATGTTGAACATTGTAAGAACATTCTTGATAACGGCTCTTACGCAGTCGCAGAGTGCAAGTCTTGCCTGCATAAGACCCTCGTCTTCACCCTTAACACGGCAAGCGTTGTAGAACTTGTGGAAAAGTGTTGCAAGCTGTGTTACATAGCGTGTAACCTTTGTTGGATCGTAATCCTTTGCCGCACTGATGATTTCGTTGGTGTATGACGCAAGATGATTGATGAGCTCCTTTTCTTCGGGAGCTGTGAGGAGCGCAAGCTCTGCGTCTGTACATTCTCTCGGAGAAATGCCCTCTTTTGCAAGTGACTTGAAGATACTGCAAATTCTTGCGTGTGCGTATTGAACATAATAAACAGGGTTCTGATTGTCCTGACTTACTGCAAGGTCAAGGTCAAAGTCCATCTGTGTGTTAGCCTCTTTGGTGTTGAAGAGGAATCTTGCACTGTCAACAGGCACTTCGTCAAGCAAATCACCAAGCTGAATAGCCTTGCCGGTACGCTTGCTCATTCTTACAAGCTCGCCGTCCTTTACAAGCTTTACAAGCTGCATAAGAACAACATTGAGCTTGTCGCCGTCATAGCCGATAGCGTCCATTGCGCCTTTCATTCTCATAACATGACCGTGATGGTCTGCACCCCAAACATCAATAAGAGTTGTGAATCCACGGTCAAACTTGTTCTTGTGATATGCAATGTCAGCTGTAAAATATGTCGGGTTGCCGTTCTGACGAATGAGAACATCGTCCTTTAATTCAAGGTTGTCAATATATTTCTGTGACTTGCCCTCTTTGAGAAGTTTCTGTGTGAGCACCTCTTTGTTCTTGTACCAAACAGCACCCTCTTTTTCGTAGGTAAGTCCCTTTTCTGTGAGAAGGTCAACAACTGCCTTAACAGCACCGCTCTTGTGAAGTTCACTCTCAAAGAACCACTTGTCATAGAAAATCTTGTATTTTTCCATATCAGCCTGCATCTTCTTGATGTTCTTAGGAAGTGCATAGTCAACGAGAGCCTTTTTGCGTTCTTCTACACTTACATTAACGAGGCTGTCGCCGTTCTTATCAGCATATTCCTTTGCAAGGTCTTTGATGTCCTCACCCTGATAGCCGTCCTCGGGGAACTCTATCTCATCGCCCTTGAAAATCTGAAGATATCTTGCTTCAAGTGAACAGCCGAACTTTTCAATCTGATTGCCGGCATCGTTTACATAAAATTCACGCCATGCGTTGTAGCCCGCTTTGTCAAGAACAGCGGCAAGACAGTCACCGAGAGCGCCGCCTCTTGCATTGCCCATATGCATAGGACCTGTCGGGTTGGCTGATACGAACTCAACCATAACCTTTTCATCTCTGCCGTATTCGCTTCTGCCGTATGCTTCGGGGTTTGCGAGAATTTCTCTGATTACAGCCGAATAAAATTCAGTGCCGAGGAAGAAGTTGATGAATCCCGGACCTGCTGTTTCAAAGCGGTCAAACATTGTGCCGTCAAGGTCAAGGTTTGATGTGATAGCCTGTGCAATTTTGAAAGGCGGCATACGGAATGCCTTTGCGCCTGCCATTGCCGCATTTGTTGCAAAGTCGCCGTGGCTTCTGTCGGCAGGTGTTTCAATGATGAACGGAGCGGCTTCTGCCTGCGGAAGTTCACCGTTTGCGATTGCCTTTTCAATAGCGTTTTCAATTGCCTTTTTAAGCTGTTGTACAGCAAGTGCGTATGTATCCATATCAATCTACCTCATTTTCAAACTTTTCTTTTTCTTCAACCGTAATTTTAAACTTGTTTTCGCTCACAAGGTCATTGTTGAAATCAAGCGTGTAGCTTACTTCAAGGGTGCCGCCCTTTTCCGTGAGGGAGTTGTTCATTGTTTTTGTGAAAACCCCTATCATAAGGTCGCCTGCGGGCGTTTGGTACAGGCATTGATGTCTTCTGCCTTTTTCAAGCATAAGCTGTGAACGCATAGGCCCTTTGCGTGTGATTGTAACCATATCGCCCTGAACCTTGATGAGATTGTCATAAAAGCTCTGCGGTGCGTCCTCGTCATATTCCTTGTAGCCTATGTAACAATGGTCTTTCTTCATCAGAAAGTTTCCCTCTGTGAGAACTTCGATTCTGTCGCTGTCATCGTCAAGAATCTGTTCGCCCAGAATGGAAATCATATATTTTCCATTTTTCTTTTCCTTATCTGCCATATCTGTCCTCATCAATACTGTTCAATGTCAATTTGCGTAACAGTATGTTCCATATCTCTTCCCAAAAAGAGACCTGCAACGCTTTTGAATCCGTCAGGAGTGTCGCTGACATAAAATTCAGGTGTTTGATGTTCACCGTTTGTGTTGAGCAGATTGTTTTCTCTGAGAATTTTTGCACAATAGATTGCAGTTTCGTATCCCGAGTCAACAAGGGTAACACCGTCACCCATAAAGTCGGCAATTGCATCACGCAAAAGCGGATAGTGAGTACAGCCGAGAATGAGTGTGTCAACACCTGTTTCTTTAAGCTCAGAAAGGTATCTTCTGATAACAAGCCTTACAATCTGGTCATCACGGCAGATGAAACCGTTTTCAACAAGCGGAACAAAAAGCGGACAAGCCCGCTCATAAACCTTATATTTTGGGTTAAGCTTTTCAAGACGGAGCTTGTAGCTGTGGCTCGAAATTGTTGCGGCAGTGCCGATAATTCCGATTTTTCCGTTCTTAGTTTTTTGGTCTGCAATAAATGCGGTTGGGTTTACAACGCCTGTGTAGGGAACAGGGAGCTTTTCTTCAAGCATATCGCCTGCAACCGAACTTACTGTGCCGCAGGCTGCAACAATTGTTTTAACATTGTGTTTCAACAAAAAGCTTGCGTCCTGAAAGGCATACTTTGAAATTGTTTCACGGCTTCTGTTACCGTAGGGTACTCGTCCCGTATCTCCAAAGTATATTATTTTCTCGTTTGGCAGCACATGCAAAAACTCTTTTACAGCGCTGAGTCCGCCTAATCCGGAGTCGAAAACTCCGATAGCATCTTGACAAGACATAATAAAACCTTCTTTTACATTAATATACAGCTTAAATAATAACACAATAATGTGTTTCTTGCAAGTCAAAACCTTTGACAAATCTGTTATTTAATTGTATAATGGATTTTAACAGACTAATCCGAGAGGAAGATTAAGTTGGAATTTAAAAAAGCATTTGATTATATCGTTGGCAAGGTTGAAGAAGAGCTTGTAAAACAGAACTATACAAAGCAGAAAGTTGTTGCCGAAAATGACAACGAGCTTGTATCACTTTTTACAAGTGCGGCTCTTGCTTATTCGGTAGTATATTATAAGGATAAAGAACAGATGGTTCTTCGTTCATGCACAATGACAGACGAAGGTCCTGACAATGAATGGAAAACACTTGCAACTTGGCTTTATGATGAAACAGTAGGCACACAGAAAGATGCCGACAGTATCGCAAATGACTTTGTTGAGGCAGTGTCAGGCACACTTGCAATCAAAAGAGCAAAGCAGGTTAAGCAGAAAAAGAAAAAGGACGATGACGGCACTGCCGATCCGAAGTTCCTTGCAAAGCGTTTTGTAACATATTTCCCCGAACTCCGTGAGGAAATCAAGAACGAGGAAGATTGCTACTTCCCATTCAGAGGCGCAACATTCGCAAAAGAGCATATTGCTCCAAAGCTTCCGACATATATAAAGCGTGCAAACAAGAATGAAATTGAAAAGTTCGCAGGTGTGTTCAATCTTCAGTACAACAACGGCGATGTTGACACAAGAGCAATCATTACAATTGTTCTTCTCAACTCTCTTGATGATGCCGATTACAACACACTTTATGACCATTTCAGCGATGACCTTAAAGTTGCCGCAACAAATGCAAGAGCTTTTAAGGGCAAGACAGTAAAGCCTGAAAAGGTTAAGAAAGTTAAGGCTAAGGCAAGCACCTTGTCTGACAAATGATTTAACTGTAATCACCGTAAGTTCCGTCAAATAAGGCGGAATTTACGGAATACTGCAACAAATGTAGAATTTGTGCAGATAAATTGCAAAAAAGGCTTGACTAAAGCCTTGATATATGGTAGAATAACCTTACCTCTGAAAGGGGCTTATTTTTTTGTGCCCTATTGAGGGAGGCTAAAATATTCCGAAAAAACCGGGAGGTGCCGTTATGAGAGTAAAAATCACATTGGCCTGCACAGAGTGCAAACAGCGTAATTACAACACAATGAAGAACAAGAAAAACAGTCCTGACAGACTTGAAATGAACAAGTACTGCCGTTTCTGTAAGAAACACACTCTTCACAAGGAAACAAAATAATGGAGGTACAAAATGGCTGAGAAAAAGTCTGAAACTGCAAAGGCATCTGCTAAGAAGCCTGCTAAGAAGCCTAATGTTTTCAAAAGGCTTGCAAAGTACCTCGGCTCCTGTAAGGGTGAAATCAAAAAGATCACATGGCCGACTCCAAAGCAGACAACAAAGAACTTCGGTATTGTTATCGCTATGGTAGCCATCGTAGGCGTATTCATCTTCGCTCTTGATCAGGGCTTGTACGCTCTCGTTGGTCTTTTTATGAACACAACCGCTTGATTCGTACCTGACATTACTTGATTTACGAAAGGAAGAAAGTTGTTATGGCAGAATCAGAAGCAAAATGGTATGTTGTTCATACTTATTCAGGTTATGAAAACAAGGTCGCAACAGATCTTAAGACCACAGCTGAAAACAGAAATCTTCAGGATATGATTATTGATGTCAAAGTTCCTGTTGAAATCGTAACCGAAACAGTCGGTGATAAAACCAAAGAGGTTGAAAACAAACTGTTTCCCGGCTATGTTTTTGTTAAGATGGTCTACACTGATGAAACCTGGTATGTTGTTCGCAACATCAGAGGTTGCACAGGATTTGTAGGACCGGGATCAAAGCCTGTTCCACTCACAGATGCGGAAGTTTACAGAATGGGTGTTGAAACACGAAGCGTTAAGCTTAACTATTCTGTCGGCGATTCAGTTCGTATTATAGACGGTCCGCTTGAGGATTTTGTCGGTGTCGTTGAAGAAATTGACGCTGACAAGGATTATGTCCGTGTAGTTGTTTCTATGTTCGGACGAGAAACTCCGGTTGAACTTGAGCTTGCTCAGGCTGAACCGATAGAAGATTAAACAAACAATAATCAGCCGATTGGCTTTTTATTGGGAGTGTAATGCTCCCTGTGGGAGGGACCCTACACAGTGGCGTCCCGCAATTTACCACGAATTTTGGAGGTGCAAACACAATGGCTCAGAAGGTTGTAGGCTTAATTAAGCTGCAGATTCCCGCCGGAAAGGCTACTCCGGCACCACCTGTTGGTCCGGCTCTCGGTCAGCACGGTGTAAACATTGTTGCGTTCACAAAGGATTTTAATGAGCGTACAAAGAATGATATCGGTCTTATCATTCCGGTAGTAATTACTGTATATGCAGACCGTTCATTCACTTTCATTACAAAGACTCCGCCTGCTGCGGTTCTTCTTAAGAAGGCTTGCGGTATCGACAGCGGTTCAGGCGTACCTAACAAGACAAAGGTAGCTCAGATCACTCGTGAGCAGATCACAAAGATCGCAGAGCAGAAGATGCCTGACCTCAACGCAGGTTCACTTGACGCTGCTATCAGTATGATTTCCGGTACAGCAAGAAGCATGGGTATTACAGTAGTTGACTAATTATTTCCGGGTGGGAGGATAATTCCGATTGACCACCTAACAATGGAGGAAGACTGATGAAACACGGTAAGAAATATGTTGACGCTGCTAAGCTCGTTGACAGAACTAAATTATATGATACAAACGAGGCACTCGATACAGTTATCAAGACTGCAGTTGCTAAGTTTGACGAAACAGTTGAGCTTCATGTAAAGCTCGGCGTTGACAGCCGTCATGCTGACCAGCAGGTTAGAGGTGCGGTTGTTCTTCCTAACGGTACAGGTAAAAAGGTTAGAGTTCTTGCAATTTGTAAGGGCGCTAACGAAGAGCTTGCCAAGGAAGCAGGTGCTGACTTTGTCGGTGCTGAGGATATGACACAGAAGATTCAGCAGGAGAACTGGATGGACTTTGATGTTCTTATTACAACTCCCGATTGCATGGGTCTTGTTGGTCGTCTTGGTAGAATCCTCGGTCCCCGTGGTCTTATGCCTAACCCCAAGGCAGGTACAGTAACTCCTGACATTGCTAAGGCTGTTAAAGAAGCTAAGGCAGGTAAGATTGAGTACCGTCTTGACAAAACAAACATCATTCACTGCCCAATCGGTAAGGCAAGCTTTGGCGCTGAGAAGCTCGGTGAAAACCTTGACACTCTCATGGGCGCTATCGTAAAGGCTAAGCCTGCTGCTGCAAAGGGTCAGTACATCCGCTCAGTTGCCATTACTTCAACAATGGGTCCGAGCGTTCGCATCAACCCGGCTAAGTTTGGTGCTTAATTAAAGGTATTTACACGGTAGTGTGAATATATAAATTCGCTGTTCTAAAGACAGCAGGTGCGTAAGCGTAAAGGTTTTTCCTGCCTGCCGAGGAAGATGCAAATTATACTTTTGTATTTTTGCAGCCGTCCGCGGTAAAACGGACGGCTGTTTTTTATGAACTGCGTTACAAATATTTTGGAGGTGAATTTATCTTGCCAAGTCAAAGTGTTTTAGAGCAGAAGAAAGCAATCGTTGCAGAGCTTTCAGAAAGACTTAAAAGCTCAATCACAGGTGTAGTTGTTAGCTACGAGGGTATCAACACAGAGGACGATACAAAGCTCAGAAAAGAGCTTCGTGAGAACGATGTTAAGTACACAGTAGTAAAGAACACACTTCTTTCCCGTGCTTGCGAGGAAGCAGGTCTTGATGACATTAAGCCTGTTCTCGAGGGTACAACAGCTATTGCTACAAGCGACAGCGAATACGCTGCTGCTGCAAGAATCCTTTGCAACTATGCTAAGGATCACGACAACTTTAAGGTTAAGTCAGCTTATCTTGACGGTGCTGTAATTGATATGGACACAATCGTTGCCCTTTCAAAGCTCCCAACAAGAGAAGTACTTCTTGCAAATGTTCTTGGTGCATTCCAGGCACCTATCGCATCCTTTGCGCGTGCCGTACAGGCTATCGTTGACAAGGGCGGCGTTGAAGCTTGTGCTGCTGAGGCAGCAGAAGAGGCTCCTGCAGAGGCAGAAGCTCCCGCAGCAGAATAATCAGCTGCAATCAATTAAAATTTTACTATTTATTATATTGGAGGTAAATTACAATGGCATCAGAGAAAATTACTGCTATTATTGAAGAATTAAAAGGCCTCACAGTTCTTGAGCTTTCAGAGCTCGTTCACGCTGTAGAGGATGAGTTTGGTGTATCAGCTGCTGCTGCAGTTGCAGTTGCTGGTCCTGCTGCTGACGGTGGCGCTGCTGCTGCTGAGCAGACAGAGTTTGATGTAGTTCTTAAGGCTGCAGGCGGCAACAAGATTGCTGTTATCAAGGCTGTTCGTGAAATAACAGGTCTTGGTCTTAAGGAAGCAAAGGCACTCGTTGACGGTGCTCCTAAGGCTCTCAAGGAAGGCGTTTCTAAGGAAGACGCTGAAGCTATGAAGGCTAAGCTCGAAGAGGCTGGCGCTGAAGTAGAACTTAAGTAATTTTACTTATAGCTTGCATTTTAAGTCCGACAGTTTTCTGTCGGACTTTTTTGCGTTTATTGTCAAAATTTGTTATTTAGCTTTTTACATAATTTTATTTTGTCCGCCAATAATAAGAGAGAATGGACAATATAATCACAATGTCTGTTTTAACTGCTTTTGATTACTGTTTTGCTTGACGAGCCGATTTTTTTGTGATAAACTATTAGCGAACATAGGGTGTTGGATATTAACGCTGACAAGGGGTATTTGTCGCAATTCCACTATCTATGTGAATTCAGAAAACATAGAAAGGTTGATACTGAAATGGCAAAGATTGATTTAACAAAGTACGGTATTACAGGTACCACTGAAATCGTTCACAATCCTTCTTATGAAGAGCTTTTCAAAGAAGAAACAAGACCCGAACTCGAGGGTTATGAAGTTGGTCAGGAAACTGAGCTTGGCGCAGTTAATGTTAAGACCGGCGTTTACACAGGTCGTTCACCTAAGGACAAGTTCATCGTTATGGACGAGAACTCAAAGGACACTGTTTGGTGGACTTCTGACGAGTACAAGAACGACAACCATCCTGCATCTGAGGAAACTTGGAAGGCAGTTAAGGAAATCGCAAAGAAAGAGCTTTCTAACAAGAAGCTTTATGTTGTAGATGCTTTCTGCGGCGCTAATAAGGACACAAGAATGGCTGTTCGTTTCATCGTTGAGGTTGCTTGGCAGGCTCACTTTGTAACAAATATGTTCATCACTCCTTCAGCTGAAGAGCTTGAAAACTTTGAGCCTGATTTCGTTGTTTACAACGCATCAAAGGCTAAGGTTGAAAACTACAAGGAGCTCGGTCTTAACTCAGAAACAGCTGTTGTATTCAACATCACAAGCCGTGAGCAGGTTATCATCAACACATGGTACGGCGGTGAGATGAAGAAGGGTATGTTCT
>ERZ1026772.336-NODE-336-length-35849-cov-4.871990_pt1 | contig 35849 bp, 34 predicted proteins | sample MGYA00380124_ERZ1026772 | MGnify/ENA primary metagenome ERZ1026772 (study PRJEB33269, sample SAMEA4719760) | human gut metagenome | biome: human-associated habitat; feature: organic feature; material: feces | place: Cameroon | collected 2013-10 ...
GCCTTGATTATGTAAGAAAGACATACGGCAGGAGGCTGAACGGTATCGGAACTACCGTAAATGGCGTTTGATTTTGAAGCATCGAAGTAAACAATACCGGAATTCGCAGGTGTATCATTCGCTAAGTTTTGGTAGCCACTTCCCGTGTAGGAGAATGCTCCTGACACTCTGTCCCGTGTGTTTACGTCCTGATAAAACTGACCAGTGATATTCGGCAACCCTGCTTCCTTGACCGTAGCTAAGTCGCCATTTGCCCCCTGAACGAATTTCCCTCGGAGGTCGGGAAGCTTGAATTTCCCATCTGTAGCAGTACCGAAACTATCACCTATAACAGCGTAAAGGTCGGGATATGCTTCCTTGCTGACTTCTGACCCATCACAAAGCAGAAAGCCAGTAGGGGCAGTATTTGAGCCGTAAGGGATAATACTACCCACGGGAAGGGTGTAAAGGGATTTGTCGATTGTTATGTTTTCGGCGACAAGTTTGTCACCCTGATAGATAGCCATTAAATCACTCCTTTCTTAATTTTGAGTGTACTCAATTTGTATGCTTAACTCTTTTGCGTAAAAAGCTACATCTGGTACTATATTTACGAGGGCGTTTAAATGCGTATTTGTCCATGTAGAAATTTGTATATAGGAAGCTTCCGTAGAAACTTCGTCATTTTTTAAGGATATAGTTGTATTTCCTATATTAACAGTTCCTGAACTTTGCGAAACACCTGTTAAAATGTATCGCCATCTTGTAATTGTGCCTGATGGAATAAGACTACTTAGAATTTGCTTGTTTTCCCAAAGCGTAGGAGTTGAAGAATTTATTGCGAGTGTTTTGTTAAGAGATAAGAGAGGTATTGTTGCTAAGAATTTTTGAGAACTTATTTTTTTACTGCTCCAAGTTTCGCCAGATGAAATTTTGTTATCGTCAATATCGGCAATTCTTTTCCACGGAGTAAAAACACTGCCCGAGTTACTATCGTAAAAGAACGTTCGTGTCCATACCGGAGCGGAAGCATTGTCAGCACCTACATAGGAATACAAAACTTGCGTGTTCCAGTTGCTTGAAAAATTCTTGACCTCGAGTGCGAAACCACCTGCTGGAAGCCAGCCGTTTGTCGGAGCATGGAGAATGTTGTGCGTAAATACGCCAGTAGAAAAAGATACGTTCGGAGTATAGTAGCCAGTAGTCTTGAAATCGTTAAGGTCAATGTCATGCGTGACATCAATAATATTTATAGGTGTTACAGCACTCTGAATTTTCTCACTGCTCCATGTAGTTTCATCACTCACAGCGTTATCGTCTATCACATAGTTCGCAACGCTATCGTTTTTGTCAGTGACTACATAGGTTATCTCAGGGTCTTTTGTTTCGATTAAATCATACTCGGCTTTCGTGCCGTGCCATACATTTCCGCCTGCGATTTCTTTACTATCATACAGAACTTTTCCGTCCGCACTTTCTGAAAACTTATCAATTACGGTCTTGTTCTCATGCGTGTGGTCATCCTCCACAGCTTTGTCATAGGCGGTCTGCTTTGCCGTAGTGAAGCTTTCCTCCGTGTTGTTCAGTATATCAGCATTGGCGTGTTCGTGTGCCTTGCTGACTGCTCCATTCCATGTCGTGCGTTCATCTGCCGTGATATGTACCGCAACGTCTGATGTGTGTGTTTCGAGGTCAGAGGTGCTTACTTTATCGGCAAGCTTTGTGTCAGTTTCGCTTTTTGTGTAGTAGTTTGACAGGTCAATCGCTGTAGTGCCGAGTTCCGCCCATGTACCGCCTATATACATATACTGACTATACACGTTTGTATCCTCAGCTTTTATGAGATATATGGTGGAAGTGGAGATACTCTCAGTAGGCAATACGGTTACTATTTCAGAAGTCAGCTTATTGATATTTCCGATAAGGTCATTTACTTCTGTTTGTGAATAAGTATTCGCTTTCTTGTAGTAATTAAGTAAATTATCAGCGGTATTCTTTATGTAGTTTTCGTCATTCTGTAGTTCAGAAAGCTTTGTGGGCTTGCTTTCAGTTATCTTTGCTTCGGTTTCCGCTTTGGTGTAGTAGTCGGAAAAGCTGACCGAAATTTTTCCGTTAGCTATCTGAATGCCATTACCTATTTTCACACCGCCAAGGTCATCAGCCGAAGCTGTGGGCAGAACGTATTCGCTCATATTGTCAAGCTTTGCTTTGTCGTCTTTTGTCATAAGACCATCTTTCGTGTGTGTTGCAGGTGTTTTTGTTGCGTATGCTGACAAATCTACAGAAATTTTGCCGTTGCTGATATTTACGTTTTCGCCTATCTTTACACCACCGAGTGTGTTTGCTGTAGCTGTAGGAAGTGTATAGCTTCCACCACCTCCACCACCATCGCCTGTAAGGGCAAAATATTTGCTCATGTCATCACCTCCTTAGAGATACGCAGTACACTGAACTTCAACTTCGCCGTCGATTTCAGCGGTTATGTATACAGTGTCAATGCTTTCATTCTTAAATTCGTTTACTGAAAATTCCTGACCGTGCTTGCTTTCGATACGAGCGGTTTCAGTTGCTCCGTGAGTGTCAGACACGAAAATGCTTCCTGCTGTAAAGTTTTTGATGAGAAAAGAGTATCCGTGTCGGTCAAATGTGAAAGCAGTTTCTTCACCTGCGACTACTTGTTTTCTGATTAATTTCATGACATCATCACCTCTTTCATAGTTTCATTCTTTATTTTTCGTCTTGTTCTACGGCGGTCAGCGGTTTTACACTTACTCCAGCCGTTGTGGTTCAGACACCAGCAACAGCAACTACGGGAGAACTTATCCTCGCAGGTCAGACGTTTATGGTATGCTTTCATATTTCCTCCTATATTGCTACAAATTCAAAGCCGTTTTCTTTTGCGTAGATTTCAGTGTTACTTCCTGCTATGCCGTACACCGTAAAACCATCAATTTTTTTTCCGTTTGTGTCGTAACCGAAAGCATAATCGTCAATTCTTTGCGGTTTACCTTTTACTGTAATTTCTTTTAGACTATCATTGTTATTAAAAGTCCCCTGACCGATATACTGAATTCCTGTTCCTATAATAACTTGTACAAGATTTGTCATATATGTGAAAGCATATGCGTATATAGCTATTACACTATCAGGTATATTTATAGCTTTTACATTACTATAACCTTTGTATTCATCGCCCCACCCGCTGAACGCACTTTCTCGTATAGTTTCAAGCGTATCAGGTAAAATGATTTCAGTAACCGCAGTGTTGGTTGTTATCAGCGTAAAAGCTTGTTCACCGATTTCTTTTAAGCCGTTATTCAGATGAATAGATTTGATGTTGTTACACTGGAAAAATGAATAGCTATCAATTTTTGTCACTTTTGATGGAATAACAATATTTTCAATTCCGCTATCCCTGCAACAGTACTTCGGGATAGTTGTGATACTTTCAGAAAACTTTACATCTTTTAGAGCCGTACAGTAACCAAAAGCTTCCGTACCAATTGACATTACACTATCAGGTATAATTATTTTTTCAAGATTTTCACACTTTCTGAAAGCATCTTCTCCTATGGTGGTTAAGGTGTCAGGAAGTTGTACGGATTTTAAATTTTGAAGATATGAAAAAGACTGATTGTTCAGTTTCACAACGCCTTTCGGAAGCTTCACGTCAGATATTCCACATGACGTTTCGCCCATATTGTCAACATATGTAATTGATGTAGGAAGTATAAAGTCAATTTCTTCAAGGTTCTCAGCAGATGAAATATATAATTTTGTACAGTATGAGGGGTGTATAATTTTTCTCAAAGCAGTTGACGGAGAAATAGAACTACCATAATAAAGATTTGATTTTGCTATATCGGTAAAAGAAATTGTGTAAGTTCCTGCTTTCTCGTATGTATGAGAGTTTACATAGCCATTTGACGTTGTGTTGTCGCCCCAGTCAAATATATCATTCAGACCTTGCGTTGAAACGCCCAGACTGATTTCCTGACCTGCTGTCACTACTACAGTATATTGCCACATATTTTTTACGGTTTCTTTCTTCCACACACACTTACCGTAGGCGTACAGCTTCAGAAGCGAATGCTCTTTGCCATTTTCGTCAGTGTAGTAAAGGTTACTACAAGTGGAAATGTTAGACATTGCTTTCGTCCTCCTGAATTATTCCGTAAAGTTTCGATTTCTTTTGTTCTGTAGTGAGTGCGTCATAAGCTTCCTGAGTGAGAACGACTATCTGAGGGAAAGGCTTGAAGTCACCACACTTCACAGCCACATATCCAGATGTTAGGTTGTTGTGCCAGTATTCAATAAACACATAGTCGCCCACATCTACACGCCCTGCACTCTTATTAGGAAAAGACATCATAGTGTCGGTTTCATCACCTGTGAGAATAACCTTGACATTCTGGCAGTCTTCATCAACCTTTACAACCTTGCCTGAAATACGGCATAATCCATTATTACCGCTATTTTCTCTTATAGTGCTGAGAAAATTGTTGATGGCTTGTATGCTCAAAATATCACCCTGCTTTCGTCTTGAAATGGTAGGTATTGTACATTCGTTACTGAATATTGTGTTTCACCTGAACCGATAGGCTGACTTATTTCATTGACTACAAACGGAGCATTTTCAAGAGAATACTCTTTGCTCGTAATCCAAACAATATCATTCTCACTTATATGAGGAAGTACAGGAGTAGAAAAAGAAACCGACATTCCTATCATACTTGCTTTGTTTATGAGATATTCGGCATAGTCTTTACATCTTTCAATACAATACCCCATCGGTGTTTCCACTGGTTCTTTGGCTTTTACACCTATGAGTGATTGTCTAAACGGCGATTGCAGATTTGTATTTTTTGCAGTGTAGCTATATATAGGCATAGAGGTGTTGTTGCCCATGACCATAACCTGATTAACAGCCTCTTTGACCGCATAGTTGACAGAAAGTTTTATGTTGTTAAAAGTCCAGCTTGGAGCAATTCTCTGATAATCGTCTGTTTTCAGTTTGCGAACATTCAACCTACCTTGACGGTCATAGTAAATATCAGCATTCAAGGCTGTTGCCATTTCTTCCAGTATGTCACCAAGTGTTGTTCCTGCATCTTTTTTAATTTCATACGGAAATGTTTCTTGCGTGAAGACTTCCTCGATAATAGGTTCGATAGGGTCAATAGGTCTGCTATCTCCCATATCAAGCGTTATTGTGTCCCGTATGCAGTCATATACGCTTGTTCCTGCTGGTATGACATGAGCGGTCTGTAGAACGTATTGTTTTAAATCAGAAGTAAAATACCCAAACTTATCAATACCTGAAATGGTAACATTGCCGTCTTGGGCTGAAACCTCTGTTGTGATGAATACGCCCTGCGACCACCAGTAAACTTCATCAATATCACTTTTCACGCCTATCAGTAGTCGAAATTTCCGGTTAATAAAAAAAGGACTATCCTCGTTCGGAAGATAGTTTCCAAATATATTTCTAAGAGTGATAGTACAAGTACGGCGAACACCTTGATTGTATGTACACGAAATGCTTCCTGCGTTTTGAATATCAATATCTTGCTGAAACTCACCAAGCGTATTCTCGTAGTGGTCTAAGGTTTCAATTTTCACACGATAGTGTATTATCGGTTGACTTATAATGTCAACATATCTTTCGTCATAGGTATCATATTTCTCAATCATACGCAGAAGTCCTCGTTACATCGCTTCGTGTAGATGGTGTGATAATCACATTGTCATTATCCTCTACCTGAACATAATTAATTGTGGCAGACGTGAAAAGATGATTTGAAGTGTAATCGTATTTTGTCGTAGGATTTTCATTAATGGCAACAATCCATACGTCACCTTTCGGAGATTTTAAAACGAATAAATTTTCCTGAGCAATGAATTTCCTCCACGCTTCAACCCTCTCGATATCGTCTTTGAAAGTCTGAGTAGGACATTCAACGGTAGCAAGGTCAACAGTAAGAGAACCACTGACATAGCGATTATTGTACGTCGTAACCACAGGGAAAGAACCAGTACCGCCAGTATGAGTAATCGGATTTATATTCTGAGTGATATCACCACATTCAGCCGATAAATCGAAATACCACACACCACGGATAATATCATTTCCGGTTTCATCATAAGCGTCAGATGTCAAGGTTTCATAATGTTTGCGGTTATAGTATTTATCAGCCATCTTCTTTATTGCCATTATAGACCAACCATCTTGACTTTTTGTTACAGTGTCAGTGATATGGATTTTTCCTATTTGTCCATCTTGCATGATAGGAATAAGATGATAACGATAACTTTTGTTACAACCTACAAGAAAATCATCTACAAAGTTACTGATATTTTTTACATCGTATACTAAAGCAACTTTTTCTTTTCCGATTTCTTCACGATACACATTTATTCTATCCATGTTTGTGACGTTATCATAGTACCACCACCCGACACGATTACGCACACGATAGTTCCAGACCATGGAAGTTTTGATTAACTCCGTATCACCTACACGATTGAAGTTCTTTACGACCGAAGTTTCTACCGTAATATCGTCTTGCGTCCAGACTTTGAAAGTAAGTCGGTAGTATGTGTTATCCGGTATTTCTACAAATGTGTAAATAAGCCTGCCGTTATAGATAACGTCACTTTCTTCTACGAGTTCTTCCACTATATCATCAATCGTAAATTCCGTGTTCACGGCTGGAAGATACGGAACAGGCTCATTCAGAGTAGCAAGTCCTGTTGTCTGGTCGTATTTTGTGATATGATACATAGACGTGCCGATAGTTAAAATGTTGTTTGGAGGAACAAGAAAACCACTTCCGATATAAATAAGATAAGGGGAAAGTATCTTTTTGAGGTCGTCCGAAAGATTATTGTAGTCAGGAATCGTAGAAGTGACAGTATCTTTTTCACCTTTAACTTGTTTATAAATAGACCACTTATAAGCTTTTACTCCAACATTTTCAAGCTGACTATACGTGCCAGTACAAGAAATGGTTGCGTCAGATGCATTGTATTCAGCGTTAATAGATATAGCAGGGGTAGTCCTTGCTTTTAAAAGATATTCAGCCGAAGTTACATAGTTTGAATATATACGATATTGAGAGCCGTCCAGTATGTCACCGTCAAAGTTTTCACTGATAACCAGAGCCATCACATAGCCATTATCGTCAATGGTTTGCTGAGAGAAATCCACGTCTGCTATGAACCTACGCTGATTTCCGATTTCGATGTACATTGCACCAAACAACGTTTCTACATTGTCAAGAGAATAATAAATAGGCGGTTGAATGGCAGTTATACCCCAGTTGAGATATACTACATTATCGACAACTTTTCGGACTCGCCCCTGTAAAACAAAGATATTGAATTTCTCTTGATACAGGTTTATGTTGTATTTATAATTATTGCCATTATAGAAAATACCATCTCCCGCATTATGCCCCCAATAAACAGTTTCACCGTTATATACACTGAGTTTTACGAAGTACGTATCTGTGATATATTCATTCGTATTTGCGTTATATACCTTTGTGCTGATATATTTCAGTTCATCACCATTAAACTGAAAATGCCAGAAGTTAGGATTATCATAGTTCATATCGCAAGTATTTCCATTTGGGAAAACACAAGTCGGTTTATAAATCATTTTATCACTTCCATTCTCTATAAAATATGCTCACTAACCTATAAGCCAGTGAGCATTCATTATCTATTCCTGCTAAGTAAATTTACCTGGGCTAAAAAGTTGTTCAGGTATGCATCAAAGTTACTTGCAAAGTCTTCGGGATTATTAGCCATCACCGTACCAATAGAAAGGTTGAATACAGGATTGTTTGTGGAATTTGTGTTGTAATAATTATTGTTTCCGTAAGATGTATTGAAGTCGTTCATGCTTTGTGTCCATGAGGTCAGCATGGAGTTTTTAATCATATCCATGCTCGTTCCCCACATAGCTTCAAGTTGGCTATCTGACAGAGGAACAAGTTCAAGATTGTTATCCCGGTCTTTTGCTTTTTCGGCAATTTCAAGCTGTGACTTTGTAAAGGAAATGTATTTACTCTGATAATCGCTAAGAGCGTCTTGTATAGCTGACTGGTCGGCTTCATAGTTCCAGCCACGTTCACTTGAATAAGTGTTTACCGTCTTGTTACGATAAGCGTTTTCAAGAGCAATACGGGCTTTCATGAGGTCAATAAGCGACTGTTGCTGATTATTTATTTCCTCCAGAGCGTCAATTTGCTTTTTGTAATAATCCTCTTGGCTTTGAATGCTGTGCTTGTAGTATTCTTCTTCTACGCTTTGATATTCTCTCAGCCATTCAACTTTACCGCCATAGTATTCATTTGCGAGAGCCATCAGCCTTTCATAGTAGGTATCCTCCGAAATGTAATCCATAGCAAGCTGATGGTCAAGGTCTTTTCTCTTATCTTCAAAAATTTCAGAAATACCTGAATGAAGCTTTTCGATATTGCTGTTGTAATCTTCAATAAATTGAGTATTGCCTTTCAGATATTTATTGTTGAGTTCTGATAATTTTGCGTAGTAAGCTTCAACATTGATTTCACCGAGAGAATAACTGTGTTCAAGAGCTGAAAGGTCTTTCTCATATCTTGCTTTGATAGCGTTATAAGTTTCGAGAGAGTTGTTGTCAATATCAAACAAGTCAGGAGAAATCTTGACGTTGACTTTTGCTTTCTCGAAAATCTTATTGATGTCCTCGACAGCCCGTAAGGCTGAATTGTAGGCTTGTTCTCTTAGTGAACCACTGAAATTCTTATAGTCCTCGGCACTATTAATAGAAAGATTTCCTTTAGTGTTGACCCTCGCACGTCCTGTAGACTGGTCTATATCAACACTATAATAGTCTTGCCATGCCGATTTTGTTTGTGCTATAATATTCTTTTCAATAGCAAGTTTGGCTTCCGCTACAGTTCGATAATTTGTAAGGTCAATGTCATACCTCTCTTCGAGCAGTGAAACGTATTCAAAATTATTAGCAAGCAGTTCTTGATAGAAGTTTGCATCACTTTCATATTTCAAAGCAAGAGATTGTCTATAAGCATCAACACTCGAAAGATACGCTGATTTGAGTTTATCTACAAGGATATTTTCAGAGAGATTACCAGACTGATATTTTGCGACTTCACCTGAAAGGTCGGGAAATGTTTCTACAATACTTTTTAGAGTAGAGGAAGAGAGAGATGTTCCGCTTACAATCTCAGTTTGAGCTGTATCCAGCAAAGAATAGGCACTTTCAAGATTTTCAAAAGCCGTTTTCAAAAGTTCCGTACTATTGATAATTTCCGCATTCTCGTTGCTCAGATACTTTGAAATACTTGTATTAAGGTCGGTATTCAGAGCAGAAAAGGAGTTTGCATAGCGTAAAGCTTCCTGGTATTCACTCGTAAGAGATGATTTTTGCTTATTAAGGTCAGCGACTTTATTAAGGTCATTAAGTTCCTTTGCTTTGGAAATCTCTTTATCTATGGCTTGTATTTCAGCGTTATAGGTATCCGTAAGAGTGCTTTCTCTCGCTGACATATTCGCCTGAACGGTTTCGTACTTGGTTTTAAGTAGTTCTTTTGCTTTGTCAGTTATGAGCGTATAACCATGTAGTTGGCTATCAAAATCAATTGCCCCGGCAAAACCATCGCTGATAAGGTCTTTCATTGTCGAACTCGAAAGAACTTTATCATTTGCCATTTCATCATAAGCAGACGAAAGGGTTTTGATAGACTTTTCATAATTGCTTATATCGTCTTGGTAGTCATCTGGTATAAGCTTTACGGAAGCTACAGCTTCACTGAAAGTCTTTGCGTTAGTTTTGTATTTATTAAGAATATTGCTGAACATTTCATCAATGTTGTCAGCCTGAGATTTAATCGCCGAAACATCAAGGTTATCCGTAGCAACGCTGTTGAGCATTACTCTCTTTAACTCTTGGAGTTGCTGAACATAATCTTTAATTTTACCAGTGTCGGTTTCATTTTCAAGCTGAGAAGTAATATCAGCAAACTTCTGAACATCTTGCTCGTAACCTGAATAGAAATCCATATTCTGAACTTCTCTAAGTGCGGATTTGTATTTATCCACCACAGTAGAGAACAAGCTAAATTCTTCCTCCATAGAGGAGAGTTCTTCTTGAATTTTCTTATAGAAACGTTTATCTACAGCGTCAGGGTCGTATTCATCAATAATCTTCAAATACTCTTTGAAATCAGTTATTCTTTTTTCAAGACTACCATATGACTTAAGCTGGCGACCTGGGGCATCTGCCGTGTTGTAATATTTGTAGAAAATTTCGCCATTGTTGTTTTTTTGAATATATTCATTAATAGCTTTTTGAGCTTTTGAATTGATTACCCCCGACATAGCTGACCAGCCGATATTTGTCTGCTTATCATTCAGAAGTTTTTCTTGTGCCTTGTTGTATGTAACTTTGTTTTCGTTGGTATACAGTTCAGATTTTTTCTGGATAAGCTGATTAATTAAGCTGATTTGCTCGGAATACAAGCCGTTTTCAAGGTCAATTTTATCGAGGATAGCATTAATTTCAGGGTCAGAAATTCCTTCCTCTGCGAAACTTGATTGCAACTCGTCAAGCTTGGTTTTAAGAGCTTCCGCCCCTATAGATACAGAATTAAGTTTCTGATATTCTGACTGGAGTTCTCTTATCTTTTCAATCTCGGTTTCGTATGCTTCACCTTTATCTCTGGTTGCTTGTGCTAACTCGAGCGTTTGTTTGCGTTCCCTCTCTTGCAGTGTGATAAGTTGCTGTATCCCGAATACTGCAAAAGAAATAGCCGCCGTCACGCCCATATTAAGAATAGTTGAACCTATTGACCTTTTTATAGCCGTAAGTCTTGCTCTACCTGCCGATAGAACGTTGTTGAGTTGCGTCTGTTGTGCTTGTGCTTGTTGAGCGAATACCGTATAATCCTGATAACTTGCATTTGCACCATTCAAGCTTTGTATATATCGCCTGAGAGTATCGTCATTAAGAGAATTAAGAAAGTTCTGAGAAGCCTGTCTTCCCTCGTCAGTATATCGTGAAAGCATAGGCAATACTTGACTTTCCCCAAGAATGTCAACTTGTGAAACTGCTTGAGATGAAAAGAGAGATTTAATATCTTTGAATACACCACGATAACCGTTTTCCGCATCAATACCAAAGAGTGTTTTAAATCCGGTATCTTTATTGTAGCCGAATATGCCGTTACCTTTAAAGGTATTGACAGCCCCTATTGTTGCTATAAGAGATGGAATTTTTCCGAAACCGTCTACAAGATTGTTTACAGTATCTAAAGCCTCTTGTAAATTCTTGATAAAGGTTGTCATTCCTTTTGCGGTTACAAAATTATTGATGAATTCAATCCATGTATTTGAAAGCTGATTGAGAACACCTTGCCAAGAATTTGCAGTCTTATCTGCTTCGGTTTGGGCTGAACCGTTTGCATTTTCATAGTCTTTGAGAACCTTTTCATAAGTATCCCAGTTTGAGAGAATAGATGAAAGAACGTTACCACGGAATTTACCGCCAATATCTTCAATAATTCCAGCTCTTTCAGGGCTATCCTCCGGAAGTGAATTGTAAACTTCTGCAAGGTCTTTGAGGATGGAAATAGCACTTCGGAGATGCGTTGCTCCATTCTCCACAGTTTCCATAGCAACACCTACGGAAGCAAGTCGCTTTTCGGCTTTTGCAAAACTTTCTTCGTTGAGAACGTCTCCATCTCCGGTTTCACCTGAAACGGATTGCAGGTTCATGATGATGCCTTTGATAGCCCTACCGACTTCCTGTCCACCTTGCTGTGTAGTGATAAGACCAGTAGCAAGGAGAGCCGATGATTGCTGAATGTCAATATTTGAGTTTGAAAGCTGATTTCCTGCAATCTTAGTCGCCTCCGCAAGTTCTGTCATGTTTACAGCATTGCGGTTTGTAATCTGGTTCTGTGCGTCCAGTATAGCATTGAGCCTTTCCACTGAACCACCAAGACCATAAGCAAAGTTTGTAGCTATAAGATACTGATTTGCGAGGTCTGCGGTCATGTCGCCTGCACTCTGAGCAAGCAAGCTTAAACGACCAAGTTCTTCTGATTGACCTTCGCCGAAACCTGCACGGGACATTTCACGAACACCTTCGAGATAACCCGTGATAGTCGCACCGTACTTATTTGCTTCCGAAAATGATTTCTTTCCGAGTTCAAGCAAGCTTTCAGCACTACGGTCAGATGTCTTTGAGATTTCAGTGAGGAGAGTATCAACTTCTTTAAGCTGAACAATAGCTTCCCTTACCTGCGATACTATGGTCGTGACAACCCAAGAAACACCGAACCATCGTGTAAATTTACTAAGAGCGTTCTTGATTTTTGTTATCGTGTTTTCACCAGTAACACCTGCGAGCTGAGCTTCTTTTGTAAGAATTTTGATATTCCTTTGAAGCTGTTCAATTTCAGCAAGGCTTGACGTTTCAGGCGACATTAAGGAAAGTTGTGTTTTTAATTGAGAAACTCTCGAACCATACGTTTTTATAAAATTCCAATTTGTGTTTTGTTCAAGCTTTTGAATAGCAAGCTGCGCCTGCTGAATTTTATATTGTAGGTCAGTAAAAGTTTCAGAACTCGCTCTTAGCTTTGTTTTAAGAGTTTCACCTGCCGATGAAGCTGAAAGAAATCGCTCCCTTAACTGTGAGAGTTGATTATTAATTTGTATAAGACCGTCAGCCGATAAAGAACCATTTTGAAGCTGATTTCTGAGGTTTTCATACTCTACCCGGATATCAGAAAATTGCTGTTTTAATCGCTGGACTTCTGGAAGTGTAGAATACTTATTAACAGCTTTGTCATTGAGAAACATAGATGTTCCTCTTGACATTTGAGAGATAACGCTAAGAGCGTTGTTTCTATTACGATTAAGAGCTTCTGCTTCATTAGATGTTAAGGTTCTTTCTAAATCCGATATCTGTGTTTCCCTTGTAGGAATTAACCCTTGTAATAGGATAATTTTTTTATAGGTCTGGATAAGAGTATCATATTTTTGAATCTCAGAATCAATAGAAGCTTTGTTCTTTGCAGAAAGAGATAATTGCTTTTGCTTTGCGGAAGAATGTCTTTTCATAGCATCTTCCAGTTTGTCATAAACAGATGAAACATCTCCAATGCTTTTTGAATTGAAGATTTCATCATAACCACCCTGCAAAGAAGTTTTCAGCTTTTGAAAATCGAAAATAAGTTTCTGAATATCAGCAGTTGCAAAAGAAGCATTAGGGTTGCTTATAAGATTTTGGTAACGTTTAAGGGCGCTATCAAAGCTTGCTTTTAGATTTGGGTTTTCCTCTAAAACCTTATTTCCAGTCGTGTTAAGCCCTAAAACCACAGGAGTAACAACACTATTAATTTGTTCCACAAGGGTTTTATACTTGGTAAGTTCTCTTTCAGCAACCTCAACATCTGCTTTTAACGTTCCTGTGTCAACAAGATGTTTATTCTTTGTTTCTGATTCGACTACAGCCAAAGATTTTCCAATGGATTGGATTTTCGCATTCAGCTTATCTACTGCGGATTGCTCACCTTTTGTTACTGAAATCTTAGCCGTTGACTGAAGACTTTGCTGTAATGCAGTATATCTGGCAGTAAGCTGAGTTACAGCTTTCTCTTGATTTGCGAGATTTGAATTATTCGTCTGAATATTTTTTGCATCTGCAATGCCACGTTGTAACTTTTCATATATCTTAATTCGTAAAGCAAGTCCTGACTCTGATTGAAGCTGTGCAGGATATTTATTCAATTGAGAAACAATCTGCTGTAACTTTCTGCTTCCTGCAATTAGGGAAGAATTTTTTGATTTAAGTTCTTCAATCTTCTTATTGTATGTATCGATTTTTTGACTGAGGGTTTCAATAGCTTTTTGCTGTTGTTCATAATTCTCAACGACTTTTTGACCTGAAAGAGTAAGTTCCCCTATATCATCAAGTCTATACATATCGGTGGTGGTTGTTTGTGTCTTGCGGTCGATATATTTCAAATCTTGGCTTGTGAGTTCACCGTCCAGAAATGTACTCGATGAAGAAACAAGTGTTCCCTTAACAGGAACAGTGATAGGGCTACTTGATATAGTCTTTGAGGCAGTAGAAACAGCTTGCTGAATGTTTTTTGTTATTGCCTGCTGATTTGTTGTAGGAGTGATACTCACCTGAACATTTTTAGTTGCTTTTGAAACACTCTCTTGAATGCCCTTTAAAGCGTTTTGAGAAAGCTCTGCATTAACTTCTACTTTCAACTTTTTAGCAATTTCATTAAGTTGTTCTTGCATTAAATCCGTTGTGACAGGAGTATCAACACCTACTACAATTTCCATTTCAGAAGTATTTGGAGTTTTTGCCATCTTAAACCACCACCTTTAGTATGAATTTTCGGAATAACCATGCCACTGGTCAGTTCTTTTTACAGTTACTTGTATGTATGGATATCTGGCTTTAAAAACCTGAATACCTTTTTCAATGAAATTAAAACCATTAAAGTTATGATAATAATAAGATTTACTACATCGTGATGAACAACTGGAGTGTTGCCAACCTAAATCGAGCAAGTTAGGAACAAACACAGTTCTTCCATCGTTAGACACATGAACACCGTTGCTATTAAATGAGAGTTTTATATTAAATCCATCAGGAAACTGAACAAGTTCATAATCATTCAAAGAGTGACTAAAACGATTTGTTCTCGTATACTGAGTAGGAGTGTAACTCATATAGTACGTGTCAATTTGTTCCTGAATGCATTTTTGCAGGTATGAACCGATTTCACCAGCATTATTATTAATAATACTTTTTCTACCACTTTTTCTTAGATAAGCACGAACTTTCTCATTCAGGTTCGACAACTACATCACTTCCCTTTATAGGAAGCATTTCCGAGAATGCATTTTCCACGCCCTTTGTCGCATTTTCGAGTGTCGCTGAAAAGACCTTAAGAAACTCTTTTACTCCTATATCATGTATAAGCTTTTCTTTATGGAAAGAAATCATTTCATCGACATTTGCTTTGATACGCTTCATCTGGGTTTTGTCTATCACCTTAACGATATCGTTAATGAAGTTCGGCTCGTACAGCTTGTCGGCAATCTTATTTATATCAGCTTCACATTCGCCGATAATATCTTCATCAGTAAAAAATTCTACAATGGCGACTTTGAACCAAAAATCTTTTGCCCCTGCTACATAGTATCTTCCTTTTTCGTCTACAGGGAAAGTCTTGTCGACTACATAGTCTACGAAGTCAAGTTCCTTTGAAAAGTCAATATTTCTTTTAACGTTCATATTTTTCCACCTTTACAGTTATTGATAGTCCACCACGCAATTCCGATAGCATCACTTTCATCTTCTTTTGCTGACACTCCGAATTTTTGATGTATCTTTTTTATGGTATCTTGTTTTTGTTCCTCACGCTTTTTACCTCTCACGTTCAGGAAGGATTTCCATTTTGACGGTTCAACTATAGTATACGGAATGTCACGTTCAAAGAGTATTTGAAAAACTATCCCCTGAAAGTTTGCAAGTTTCTGATATGTCAGGAAGTTTTTCTGAAACTGAATATCTTCTATGGCGACTAAATCCGGTTTTACTTTTTCTACGAGTGTAGAAATTTTTTTACTCATAATGTAAAAACGTTGACCTATATCAAACCTTTCAGCGTTCGGAATTTCGAGTATTCCGCTTTCTACAAGCTTGCTATCGTCAAACACGGCATACCCCGTGATTTTAGTAGCTTGGTCTAATCCTAAGTATCTCATAGTAAAAAAATAAGGGGGATTTTCTCCCCCTTTTAATTATCTCCCTTTATTCTTATTTTTCTTTGTTTTTGTGAACACATCATCTATATACTTTGAAACTTCTGGGAGAAAGTCTTTGTAATCAGATGGAGAAGTTATATCGTGACGTGCAATAGCTTCAATAAATTCATCGTCTGAGATTACTTCGTTTCGATGTTCCTGAATAAGTAAGTGAAGCTGATAGTGTTCAGGGACATCAGCGATAGTACGCCAGTTGCCATATTGCTTACATTTATCACAATACTTATACTTCTTGCCACAGATGATACATTCATGGTTATACATTTCCGGCATCGCAAATACCCTTACTCTGTATCACCCGGAACGATAATTTTAATAAGGTCTTTATCGTCAGAACAGTAATCCTGTGCGGCATTGATTTCAAATGGAATTTCATCAGTTGTACCGAGAGGAATGTCAGAGTTTACAGAAAGAGTACCATTCTCCATTACAATATAGAAAACAATAGAAGTCTGTGTGTCACAAGTACTATACCCTGTAACTTCAAATACAACTTTTTCAGCTTTTGGAAATTCTTTTGCAGAGTTAATTACTGCAACGGAATTTGATGAAAGATATGTATACGGAATAAAGAAACGTGTACCAGCTTCAATACCTGTAGGAAGCGTAATTTGCTTTTTATCAGCATCAAGCAAAAATGTTGTCGCTGTAGCAGTACCTGTGCCGAGTTTATACGTCTTTGTGATAGCATCATCTCTTGATATCGACATAATACTCTTGATTTCAGCACCTTTTACGCCATAAGGTGTGTGTTTGAGAGTATATGTGGTCTGAGAAGCTACAGTTTTAAAATCTTCGCTGAACGGTGTTTCAATCTTATCAGCAGAGGTAGCAGCTCTTTTTTTTGTTCCCCACTGTGCCGCAGTGAAGTCAAGACTGAAAAAAGAAGTGTTTCCAGTAACAGTAACATTCTTTGATTTCCAGAAGTTTGCTACAGGTATTTCCTGTGCATCATTCTTTGTGACTTTTTCACCCTCAGTCTTGATGTCGAGGCTACTTATCTGTGAAATATACCAGTTGGTAGAGCCGTCTGTCCTGTAAATACCATAGCCACGGTCGACACTTTTAATGATAAGGTTGTTAATATCTGTTGTTATCGCCATATCAGTTTCCTTTCTTTTAAATTATTCTTAAATAATCCAAGTCTTTTGTTTTTACTTTGCTTAAATCCACAGCACCCGAATAGCTAAACATATTATCAATGGATTTAATTATTTGAAGCCTTTTTATGCTATCCATGAAAGCACCTATAGGAACTTGCTGAATAGAAAAAAAATCGCAACCTAAGCCACCTGCATTCACGCAAAAGGAGATTAAAGGTTGTAATACGCTTTCTTGTGGCTTCATTTTTTGAATCATAAGTTTCTCTCGTGCATTGCGTATCATTGCTTTTTTTGTGAATTCGTCTTTTACTCTGGTAAATTGGTTCTTTTTTAATCCATGTACTTGCCTAATTGCGTTCGCAAGCAGTGTTTGTGTATACTGATTGATGATGATTTTTTTCGCAGGGTCGCTAAGACAAATCTCACCATCTGCCGTGTTCTTACATACCCTCATGCGTGTGAAGTCAATATTATCACCAAACAATATTCTTGTTTTTTCTACAGATAAAGATGAAGCGATAATACAGAACAAGTCAAAGCAAGATATTTCAGTGAAGTCGATACCTATATCGTCAAGTTGAGCAATAAGGTCAAATGGTGTTGCTGTAAGCAAATTCACGAGAGAGAAGTAATCTTCCTCGCCAAACAACGCAATCTCTTTTAATGTCGGTTGACGAATTGAAATTTTGCTATTAATCTCAATGTCTTCACCAAAATAAATAGCTGACAAATTGTGATTATAGCAACTCATGTTGTATCACACACGCTATCATTTAAGTCTGTAGCTTCAAAGATAAGTTGTCTATATTTGAAGCGGTCATTAAGATTATCCTCAATATTTGACTGGAGAACAAGTCCTGAATAACCAAAGTCACGTCTGCCGTTGAATTTTTTGTCGAGTAACTCAGCAAGATAATCCATTCGGTTTTTTGAGATTGTAGGAAGTTTGAGCTGCATATGGCGTTGATGACCGATTACTCTCATGAAAATTTTCGGGAAACACCACTTACCATCATCTGAAATTCGTGTAACAGATATAGAAACAGTGATAAAGGTTTTTACTTCATCTTCTACTTCGGGAATGAAGTCGTATGGAAATAACCTCGTATATCTCAAATCGCCTTCGAGTTCTTCATCGGAAACATCAAGGACTTTGATAATCAGGTCGTCATTTTCAATCTCCGAAAGAATTTTGTTTTTCCACTCGGAAATACACGTTGAGTTAGCCACTTACACACCCCCTATAATACTTATAAGCAAAGCAGATTCTGTTCCGTCTACAGAACATACCACTTTAATAGTTTTGCCTATAAGAGAAAAATCATTGTCAACTTTTACTATATACTTATTGCCATCTTGTTTTGCCGAGATTTTCATAGTATCGGCAGGAAGTGAAACATATCTCCATGTAACCTGCTTATCGGTTTCAGCGATAAAGGTTTTTCCCCTGTTTCCAATACGAATTTCAGGCAGACCGGAATATGTTATCCTTACAGGTTCTGTAGGTTTTGTTTCATCATAGTCGGCAATAAGTAATTCGGGATTATCCTTTTCATCTGAATAAGCCGTTTGACGTACATTCCATACAATGTAGCCTTTGTTTTCAGATGGAACAGCGTTATCAATAGGATTTGTGTTCGTAACCCGATACGTCTTTTGTTTACCACCTTTATAGCAAATCATTAGAAGCCTATTAATGTCTATTTGTGACGTTTCCTCATCATAAGGAACTTTAATAACAAATTCCTCGTTCGCCGACCGGAGAACCTTTTGAGTATCTACACTTGCTTTTTCAGAACTTTCAGCTACACACCATCGTGATATTATTTCGTTATCAGGTTTTCTTTGCCACCTGATTTCAAAGTTACAGAGTGTCATAGAACCTGAACGGAAAACTTCATCGTCCAAGTTTACTGATGTTACAAGCCAGAAAGCTTCACGGAACTGAACATAATCACCAAGATAAAATGTTTCATCGGGAAGTGATTTGATTTTCTTTTCAGAGTCACTTGTTCCATTGCTTATTACAAGCTTTTGGTTTTGACCGCCTATGACAACATCTTTACAGCCTACAAATTCCAAATCTCTTTTTCTGATAATCTCTTTAGAGTGATTAAGAATTCTTTCTCTTTTGTCAGAACCGCAAACAGAAACAAGATTTTCGTATATAGCCCAGTCCATCAACTCGTCCTTTCTAATTTCGGTGGTCTGAGATTTCTGAAACCTACAAGTTGATTACCACACTGAATAGCCCTGACTTCAAAGTTATATTTGCTGTTATCTCGTATAGATAAAAGCTGAGAGAGAAGATTCGCAGGAGAATACTGTGACAAGCCATTAACAGACAATACATTCACAAAATTATCCGTATCGTTAAGGCAGCGTTCACACCATAGATAAACCATACCCATAACGATAACATCTTTCAGCTGATAACTAAGGTCGCTCGCAAACTCTTTTCCATCGTCATTTCGCTGTAGTTCTGGTAAGCCATCTTTATCACCTGCTAAAATGGAAATTTCACTACAAGCCGAAATGAGCATATTTTCAAGTAAGTCTTCACGGATAGCTGAATTGTATTTCAAGATTTCATGGTCTTGTACTCTACGCAAAAACATTTGAAAGATTTCTTCGTATGAAGTCATATTAATCACCTATTCCGAAAGCACCTTTGATGGCTGAAATCTTTTTGTTGCTGTCGATTGAACCATTTGAAACAACCTGAACCGCTCTAAAACGGATATTTCGTTTCTGACATTCAGGCATATGAGCAATTATTTCTACCATTTTATCAGTCGGCAAATCGAAAAGAGCGTCAATTTCTTCTACACTCAAAGTCCCCTGATAGAACTTTGAAACGCCCAGATAGTCAATTACTTTCTTATCCTCAAACAAAAGCCAGTTGTTCTTGAAAAAAGATGAAGCTGTATTCTTCATGACAATAAGTTCACTGACAGGGATATACTCCTTGTCGCCAAAGCTGTTCATCTCAAAAGAATATATGCCATTCTTCGATGTGTAAACAATCTTTCCGTCAAATCCGTTAATGACAGCAACTTCTTGATTGCGGTCAAATTCAGGTTTTTCTTTCTTCGTTTCTTCTACAGGTGTTTCCTTTTTTGTTTTTACAGCCAAATTTCTCCCTCGCTTTCTTAAAAAAATAAGGGCATAGTTGCCCATGCCCCATATGTAAACCTTATCAGGTCATCTTATAAACGCCCCATTCTCTACCAACCAAAACAGCGATGTTCCACAAAGAAATAAGAGTTGTGTCAATTGTCATATCGTGATTGTCGGTAGGCTCACCAACACGGAGATAATCGCTACCAAAATGACAAACCTTGATAGGCTTTGCACCTAAGAGAGGCATGACATAAATCATATTATCGTCAAAAAGAAACTCGTCCGTACCTGCTTTGAACTTCTGCGGAATGATTTCAACAGGGATACCATTCCATTTAAGTTCATAGCCGTAGTCGTAAATGTTCTGCTTGCCTGTTTCAGAACCGTCTGTAGCACGAATTTTTCTTGCTCCCTTAAGCGTTGCGAGGATAACGACATTTCCACCGTTATTAGCCGCCTGAACTGCTGTAACAAGGTCAAGCAGTGCGTCCTCTGAATATGTACCTGCTACCGGAGCAAATCTTGTACCAAGGTCTTTTGAACCAACGCCGAGAAAAGCTGTGTAAATGTCCTGAAAAATCGCATTCTTCTTTGCTTTAGTTACAGCTTCAATCATTTCAGAAATAGTTGTCTGACCCGAAAGAACACGAATGTATTCATCATACACAGTGATTTCATGGATTTTAGGAGTGAGTGTCAGGGTTTCACCCATGTTAATACGCTGACGGCGAACTTCACGAAGACCTCTCGAAGCTTCCGCCATTACGTAATCCCACTCTCTTTTAATCTTAAATGAACAGATATCACCATATCCGACAGTCTTTTCTTCAACATAGTTGTTGTAAAAATCATTTTCAGAAAGACCCTCTCTTGAGGTTATAGTGATAACTTCTTCTATAATTTCAAAAGCAAGACTTTTCTTATTGATATCACGGAAAGAATGAGGAATTACACCGTCATTGCACTCGATAAGCTTTTTGCGGATAATTTCATTCTGCTTCTTTTTATCTTCATTTCCGTACTTCTTTGCTTTTCCGTGGATAACGTCCATTATGTATGAAATAATGTTCGCCTTTTTATTTCTTCTTTCTTCTGGTGTCATATTATCACCTCTCACTTTCCGACTTCGACAGTATAAAACTGAATACCGCCGAGAATGAATGCGTCAATGATTTCCCCAATTGCAGTTGTATCACTTGATGTTGCCGTTGCAGTGGAAAGGCTTGACGGAGAACCTTTGCTGAGAAAAGCCTTATCGCCAACCTTTGGTGCAGTAAGAAAGCCGAGTTTGCTAAGACTGAATTTGTCATGCGGTTTCAGTCTGTAGAAACGAATAGCTTCACCTGCCGGGTTGTAGAAATCATCAAGACACTGATAACGTGGGTCTGGAAGAAATTCAGGGGAAGCAACAAGAGCCAGCTGGTCAATTGGGGTTGTGTCTTCCGCAGGAACAAGCTTGTACATATTTCTGTTTATAAGCTTATCAATCTTGAGAAATCTTCCATTGTCGATATCCATGAATGTAAGGTCATTATAGAAATACTTACCACACTGAATATCCGTACGAACATCTGTACCTGACATAGCGTCAGTTATACAAACAATGTGCTTATTTGCCATATATCTTCTCCTTTACTCAAAATATTCCTTAAATTCTCCACCGTAAGGGTCATCGTTAGTGTCCTTTGGCGGATTGTCGTAAACAGGAATTCTCTGTGTCTGTGTCTGCTTTGAATATGTAACCGTCTGGGCGTTCTTTCCCCTGATTACATAACAAGCATTTCTGAGTGCGTCCGCTGTTTCATAAGCCGAATAATCAGCCATGAGAGCCTTAAATTCTGTAAAGCATTTGAGGTCTTCAAAGTCTGCAAAGACAGCTTCCATCTCTGCCTTGTGTTCTTCAAATTCCTTTGTTGCTTTGTAATCTCTAAGTTCCTGCACTTCGGAATCCGGGGTTGTGTACTCTGATTTGTAAGTTTCAAACTCCTTTGAAAGTGCTTTATACTGCTGTTCAAGCAATTCAATTTTTGCTTTGTAAACACTTTCGAGGTCAGAGTAGCCTTTGTTTGTGTCTGTTTCTGTAGACGGTTCTGCTACAGGTATATTTATATCGCTCATGTTTTTCACCTCTGGTTCTTTCTTGTAACTCTTGCTGACAATCTGCTTGAATTTTTCAAATTCTTTCTTAAAGGTTTCGTCTGTCGAAAGACTATAAGCTTTTACGCTTGCAGACGGAAAACAAGGTTCTGTGTTATAATCTGCGGTATCCGATTTTCCAAGAAGACATAAAGCCTGATACCAGTAATCAACAATATCCAGATATCTTTTATCTTCCTGTAAATCAACAGCATTTGAATACTCAATCTCCATACTCTGCCAGTAGTCAATTGAGTTGTTGTAGCCTGCTTCAACAATTTCAGGATATCGTCCAGTCCAGAGAACGACATCACACTTGACGTAATTTTTAACCTCACCGTTCTCTACGATTTTTACAATCTGAGAAGTTTCAGGGTATACAAAACCATATGGAACGGTTACAGCCTGCACGTTGACGTTACCATCATCATCTACGACAACACTTTCATCATGTCCGCCAACATACGGCGTACCGTCAGGTTTCTGCATGACGTGTCCGATGACAGGAATACCATCAAGCGTAGGCAACGCTTTGAGTACATTGTCATAGCTGAAATTCGTGTAGTTGTTGTTTTTTCCTATAGACTGAACCAAACACTCACACAAAGTAAGTTCCGGATTAATCGCTTTTACAGGCGTTAAGGTGGTCTGAAATTTCAGGTTCGCTTTCTTCATTCTTTCTCACCACCTTTCTCAAATTTGAGTTTTTGGCAGAAAAAAAATTGACCTTTAAAGTTGTTAAACTTTAAAAAGTCAATAATTTCAGAATTATTCTGGTATACATATCCGTTTCCGTTTGTATACCTTTCCACACAAAGAGGAACAAAACCTTTAGCTTGTAGCTTCTTGTTGAGTTCTTCGGATATTACCTTTATCATCTTTCGGCGTTACTCTCGCTTTCTCTTGTTTGCTCACCGCTGTCGGACAGCATATCGCTTTCAGGGCGACCTGATTGTATATCATCAACAGTGGTAGTAGCCGACGTTGCAGGTGGCGTAAGTTGACTGCGAATGTCAAGCACATTATTTTCAAGAAACATCATGCCCGTTAGGTCTGTTGCCGGAATATCTTCCAGTGTAGCTAAAGCACCCTTTACAGGCAAACCATACTGCATATCTTTTCTTAATTCAGTAATATATATTTCTCTCGTATAAATAGAAACATACTGAAAAATCACCTTGAAGTTTACTCCTGCTTGCAGTTTCAAACAACGATTAATCCAGCTTTCAATATTCTTCATAATAGGTCTGACAAAAGACATCATGTTTTTCACGCTTTGAAGCAACGCACTACTACTCGCATTCTCGTTGTTAAAAAGAAAAGAAGATATACCAGCAGTACTATATAAATCCCTCGTAGCTTTATCTGTAACGTCCTCGGTTGTAGAGTTCGAGGAATCGAAATCTACCGTATCAATACTGCAAGGAGACATAGATAGCCCCACCTGCGAAGGAAGCTGGTTTGCTGTCTGGTCATAGCAATCTGTAAGAAACTTATTTTGCAGTATAAGATTTCCTTTAGAGTCAAGAGGAATTTTCATAGAAATCAGCTTATAGAGGTCAATCTCCCTCTTGTTTTTCGCAAGGTCTTTATAATCATCGAGATAATAAAGGTCTGGGAAAATACCACAAAGCAACGGCAAAGGTCTGAGAGTACTGTTATCAGCAAGTATACAGACAGAAATCTTTGAGCTGATTTCATACCATCGCTCTTTTTGATTTGCTCTGAAAGCTGTATAAGCTTCAAGAAGCTCTCCACCTATAGAATTAATCAGAATTTCTTTGTCTGAAAAATATGTTAAATCTAAGGCATATAAAGGAACACCGTCCTCGAAAGACGTTATCCTGCAATATTCGTGCGGAAATCTGTACAGCATGAAATTGCTTACTTTGTTACTTATACTTACACCATAATAACAGCCCTCACGAACCACCACTCTTGCTACTGTATTTGCGTTGTGCTGGATATTCATGGCTTCAAGTTTCTTTGTAACTGTAGCATAAGCCTTTTGCCACTTTGCTATGTTCGCAGGTGTTCTTTCATAAGCATTTCCGGTAGGTGTAATTGTATACGAATACAGCATCATATCAGCCAAAGTATCACAAAGTCGCCGATATATAATATTGCCATAATATAAATCAATACTTAGATTGATAAGAGCCTTGAAATTGACGTATGGATTTTTCAGTAATCTGAAAAGCTTATCTCTTTTCATAGGGAAGAAACCGCAACGATGATGTTCAAAAGGAGTATAACCGCTATTTGCGTCCTGAATATTCAATTTTTGCAGTTTCTCATAAACAGAAAAAGGCAACCCGTTTTCAAGGTTGCCCACGTCATCATTCTTTTTTACTTTCTTTGCTATACATCTCACCGCCTTTCGTATACAGGTGTCTTCATTCTTATAAGAGAACTAAGACTTGTTGCTTCGTTTGGTAAATATAAATCTTTTTCAATTTCAGAAGCAAGTTGATTTCCGTATGAACACGCAGAATATCTATCCTTCCTCATACCTGAAGCTTCTTTTACTTTAATGTTATTGTTCTGAATCTCATAAGAAAGATTGACAGCTTCATTCACCAGAGCGGTTGTCTGAATGTACGGAAGCCTGAAAAGAGTTTGTGTTTCAATAGAAAGTTCTTCAAATCCTTTTATCTTTTCAAGTTCTTCAGAACCTGATTCCTCTCCTATAAGCAATTTAACCTTTCCCCTACGCAAATCATCTTTAAGGCGAACAGCACATTCACTATTAAATATTTGACTTGCTTTGATTGAATAGATAATTTTGGGAGCGTCATTAATCTTACAGCGTCCTGACATTTTGTCATCGTCAACAGTGTTCCATGCAGGGTATACAATATCTCTTTCTTCATCTCTGATTTCGATAACGAGATTGTCGAATACACCAGTACCAACGCCCAAAGCATCAATGCCTACATAGTCAACATCAAGATTATAGTAAAGATATTTGAACCTCAAAGCTTGGTCAAGAGAATGTCCTCCATTTACAGCTTCTATATAGGAAATATAACGGGTATACTGGTTGTTCTCATCGGGGATAAGTCTATACAGAACATAAGCCGAGTTGTCGTTTTTGTCGCCACCTTGTGTAGCTACGTCCATTACAAGCAGACGGATTTCACCCTCTTGCTTTTCGGTATATCGAAACTTGCCATCTCTCAAGTCTTTATAATATTCTTTTGGATACACAGGCAAAACGATTTCTCTATTCTTGCTAAACTCATTAAATGAAAAGAAGGCGTTTTCGCTTTCACCATAAAACAAGCTATCCATTTCCATAGACCATGAAACACTATTAAAGCTCGCTTCATTCATTTCATCTATAACTTGCTTTAGAGGATAGTAGCCTTGAGCAACCGCAAATTGCCACGGAAAACCTAAGACTGCATAGTCTTTCCCTTGAACCATGAGATTGAAAAAGTCTTTAAATTTCAGCCACGCCCAATGATGTTTATATGTAGCAGACGAAATATAGGTTTCACAGTTTTCTTCATCTGGGTAGTTTTTATATTCAGGTTTTGTTTTAAAGGCAGGTACACGAACTCCAGCTTTGAATTTTCTTATGACAGTGTCTATGATTATCTTTGGTATCTTGACAAATTCATCATAAATAATCCAGTTTGCTCTTATCGCACGAGCATTTTCAGAAGCAGTAGCGATTGTTACACTTGAACCATTCTTGAATACAATACCACCATCAGCAAGACCAACCTTTATATCTTCGATTTCACGCCTGAGATTTTCACTATCCATACAGAAACTTTGAATTTTCAAAATAATTTCAAGGCTCTGTCGGCGTTTGCCTGCCGATATAACAATTTTTATTCCCGGATAGAGAACAGCTTTTATGCAGATACATACGGCAAGGAGAACAGTCTTGCCCATGCCTCGTGAAGCTATCATTATCAGATACGGAAATTTCAGAACAGTGTCAATCAGAATACATTGCATAGGTGTAAGCCACTTCATACCAAAGTATTCTAAAGCGAGCCTATATGGGTTATACCTATAAAACTTTGTCCATTTACCAAGACCTTTTTTGCATTTCAAATATACGATATCCAGGTTACTGAGAATTGTCCTCACCGCCTATCTCGGTCGGAAAACCCTTTTCAGATAAGTAGTCAAAAACTTCTTCTGATGTGGAATTCTCAAAACCGTCAAGCATGGTTTTATACTTTTCCATTTCTTTATGATAATCATCGGAGAAACGGTTCTTTATTCCGAGCATAGCACATAAGTGTCCGATAAAATAAACAGTGATATATCTCACAATGCCGTCCACATCTTTGAATTTATCAGAGATTTCAGGTAAGGGTTCATCTTGTTCAAACCTCTTAATCAGCGTGCCGTAAGTCACACCCTCACTTGTTTTCATATCGTCCATCTGTTGTGGTGAAAGACAAGCAAGTTTCAAAGCCTCTACGAAGCACTTATTAATATCGTTATACTCTTTAAAATTACCTTCTTTTAAAGCTTTATCGCTGAGCAAAGATAGAATACATATCTTCCTTACAAGCACTTCTCTTGTTTTATCTTCCACAATGTTTTTCTCTACCCACTCTTGATACTGAGCGTTAAGAACCTTATAATCCGAGGGAGATAAGCCCTCCCCCCAATTCTTGAAGTTCTGAGCCTCATCTAAGTCAAGGTTTTTCAGCTCGGCAGATTTTCTCAAAGTGTCAACCTCATCTTTAAGGGAAGTGATTTCAGCTTTGAGGTTATCATTTTCAGAAGTTAATGACGTAATCTGAGTTGCCATCTTTCTTTTGTTTACAAGTGTAAGAGATGTACGAACATCATCTTTATCATATGTGTAACCCTCTTCTTCGTCGATTGTTGTGTCGAAAGTTTTCCCTTTATAAGAAACAAGGTTTGCATGAGAGATGTAAGCCTTTATTTTTTCTATAGGTTTGCTTTTCTTTGCTACAGCCGATGTGTTTACGATAGCATCACTATAATAAACGTCAATATGCATACATATTCTACGCATAGTTTCATTTGCGTTACCAAACTCCTTGAAGTAGTATGGATACAATTCATTCGCAAGGCAATTATAGCAGATAGTTGCACGATAGTTGTTGTGCTTGTAAAGAACAGAAGCAGTATACGGGAAATTATCTTCTTGGTTTGTATAAGACTTTCCACACATACTACACTTGCTCGACACCACTCTTTTTCGATTACCGCCAATCAACGCCTGAGTAGCCATTATTCCTCACACTTCATTTCATTACATACATCTGTGTATGCTTTTGCCGGAGAAAAGTTAGGCTTCATCTTTGCAGGAACTTCAAAAACCTTGCCAATGTTTTCGCCAAAATGGCAGACAGTTTTTGAACCTTTCCTTTTCTTGGCAGAGAAGTTGCCTACATAAGGTATACGAACGTTCTCTCCATTTGCGATACAATGTACGACTGTCTCTCCTACTGCATTTACAAGAGCATTCAGGGAAACCTGAGAAACTTTATAGTTTTCTCTCTTGAGTGTCTCCTGAACAGCTTCTACAAATTCTTTCTGGGTCATTTATTACACTTCCTTTACACTTTAAATTTTTCATCTAATAGCTCAGACAATTCTTCTTTCGACAAACACATCGTAATATCAACGACGTATTTATCTCTTACAAGAGTTATCTCAAACTTTTCTGGGTTTTTATTGTAGATTTCAGCAAGAAGTTTGCTGACGGATATTCCACTCATAACACGAACTTCCTTTCTTAAATCTAAGAACCACCAGTCGGACTTGAACCGACATGAGTTTCCTCAACGAACTTAAAGCCCGCTGTGTCTTCCTATTTCACCATGGTAGCTTTGTTAATCTTCATCTTTAAACAAATAGATACACCCTGCGACAAACAATATCACAGACATAACGCCGGGTATCATACTTACAACACTCAAATCCACACCCCCAATCATTCAACACCTTCATGGTAGCCTTCTCTACAAAATTCTTCAAATTCATCCTGAAAGACTTCCACGCATTCTGGTAAAGTGTATTCAACGTCTACTTCGACATCGCAGTAATCCGCAAAGTCTTCAAGAAATCGTATATCTTTCATCTTATTTCTTTGCCAGCAATTAAAACAAAGGTGTTGGCTTTCGTTAGTTATAGGCTTTCCACATTCAGAGCATTTCAAGCTACTCGAACATTCACCACAACCAATACATTCACCAACACCATATATGCACGCATACTGAGCCATTTTAACACCTACCTCCTGCTATTTTTAGTCTATCATAGATATGTATTGAATACACAATCGTCTAAATACAGCAGAAAAGAGGGTATTATAAGACAGTTTCAGTTTTCTGGATTTGTTCACAATTTAGAAACAATTAACAAGATTGACCTTGCTTCGCTTGTAAGCAACAGCTTTCAGAACAGTAGATAGCAGAATTATTTCTTTTCAAGCAAGGTATTCCGCAATGCTGACAAACAATGTATTTGTTGTTGCCTGTAAGAATTTCAAACCTATAGCCGAGGTTTCGGAAATCTGAAATCATAGCAACAGGGGCTTCAGAAGAAATACATTTGTCAAGGAAAAGAAGCTGAATATTTCCGTTATACAGTGGATTGATATAGCCTTTCAAAGTAAGAGAGTAAAACACATCGAGGTCTATATCAAGACTTTGCGGAATATTGCTAAATTTCTTGATTTCAGTGAAGCGACCGTTCTTAGCGAAATAAACATTGCTTTGACTTTCCTTTTGGTAGATTTGACGGTATCTTTCTTTTTTGATTTTATGCATTACAAGCAACGTAAACAGAACTCTTTTTTCATTTGTGGATAAATCAGGTTGATTTATATAGTCAAGCTCTTTTTGAAAAATCGGAATCTCTCTTATCTTTACAAGCCTTGCGTTGTCTTTGAAAGCAACAGAAATAGCTTTATTGATTACTTTGTAGTAGTTACCGACATGAAAAGAATTGATGTGTTCACGGCATAAATCTGTAAGCTTTGCTTTAACCTCGGTTTGCTTATAATCAAAAATCCTGCGGTAGTATGTGGCGACAATTCTTAGCTCATTTGAAAGCTGAGAAGTAAAACCACTCTCGATTATATGTTCAGCGTATGCGTATTCATCATACTTAAAATCTATCATTCCACAATCCTCCAACTATACCTTTTGTTCATGTACTCGATTTCACCTTGTTCGTCTGGAAAAGGTATCATTACATTTTCCTCTCCAACTGTATTAACACAAAGATTATGAAGAAGATTTTTACCGATAACTATCCACAAGACTGAAGCTTTGCTGTTGTAAAAATTATCGACAAGAACATTTGCAACATCAGACATACAATAATTTCTGTAGATTTCACGGAACACCTTTACAATATCCGAGTCAGAATGCTTAGTTCCTAAAGTTGTACTGATTTCGCTAAGAAAAACAGTAAAAGCTGAAATTATTTCGTCTTCCCTCTCCTTTGATACAAACACGGTATTATCTCTAAGGTATTTGCTTATATCTGGATTAATTGTGGTTTCACTTTGAATATCCATTACAGTGTTTTCGAGGTAGTGACAAATCTTATTCATTGAACTCGGGCTATCGACTACGGGCATTTTCTTGTAAAAACTATTAATGAATTTCTTTTTGTCCGCTGTATCAGGGTTCTGAGAGACCGTATTCAAACTTGCATGGTACTTCTTTTTGCAGTATCCGTCAGCATTTTTAATATATTTTCTGTACTTAGTGTAATAATCAGGATAACGATAAATAAAAAAATAAGGAGGTTTGTCAAGTAAGCAAGTGTTTATAAGGTCTTTTTGTTGAGTAATTTCATCAGTATCCCCCTCATCATGTGGAATATACTTTATCCAGATGTTTGGGATACCTTTAACCTTTTGACCTATTTTCGCTTTGTCGATTTGTTTTCCTTGAGCCTTACAGCATTGAATAAGCCTGCTATACACAATCTGAATCTGTTCTTTATTCTTTTCAGGGTTTCTTTCTAAATTTGCGAGCAATGCATAGGCGTTACTGCTCTTGTTTGTAATACTGCCTATGATAGAACCAAAAGAAAAGAAGTCAGCTTTTATAAGGTCTTCTTCCGTGGGAAGTATCTTTACAGGTTTGCTTACGTCATACCCTACAGGAAGTTCGTTTTTGTATGTAGACCTGAGAACAACATCATTACAGGTGGTTGCGAGAATGTCAAGGTCAAAGTCGCTTCCTGCGAAGTTTACGCAATCATGACCATGCCAGTTCAGAATGATGCCAGTCTCGCAGTATTTGTACCATTTTTCAGTTTCATCATTCTTTACAAGATTCATTAAAACGTGTTCAGAACGGAATGTGAGAGGAGAACGCATACCATCAACGAGAGATACACCACGTTCATTCCAGTAGTTTGAGTAGTATTCATTTTCTTTCAGTAAACCAGTAGGTGTAATGCCACACACAGATTGCATGAATGCATAAGGGTCTGACACAAGTATCTGGAAATTACCTTCAAGAAAAATTTCGCCTATGTATGTGTCATGGATTTTTTTCTTTATAAGCCTCTTAATCTGACTTTGGATATATTTATCCTGAACCATAAGGTCTGGATTTGCTATTAACGCTTTCAACCACCAGTTTCCTTGGTATTGTAAAAACGTTTTGATTTTCTGCTCGGTTATGTTTGCCCCTAAGAAAAAAAGAAATATGTATGCAGGGTTCGCATATGAAACCCCTCTTATCCATTCAACTGTTTGATTACATATCAGAGGAATGTCCTCATCCTTAATATTAAGAGTTTGCAGGAATTGATAATTCATTTTCAGTGTATCCTTACATTCTTTCGGAGCGTATTGCGGAACGCCCCAGTAAAGCTTATTCTTCCGGCACTTATCCGCATAGTCTTTTTCGTTGTCGTATGCATTCCACAGCTTGAACTGAGATTCAGAAAAGATAATATCGTAATTTCGTATGTCTACCTTTTCACCATATACGGTTTCTATTATGTAGTTACCGTGGTTCTTTTCTTTACAGAAAGAGTGAATATCGAACACGCATAACATACCTTTGAGAAAAGCTTGCCTTATGCCAAACTGGCTCGGAATATAGTCAAGGGCTAATTCTTCTGCCCACTTTTTAGCAAGTCTGGGGGATATAAGTCCCATGCCGTCTGTTCGATTCATCTTTTGAGTTATTACCTTTTCGGAAATGATATCATCCTCATTGTCGCCTGTTTCTTCCACCCAATGACATTTAAAAGATGTTTCGTTCTCAAAGTCTTTCACTACAATAAACCTTGGCTCACTGACAATCTGAGTCGCAGAGCCTGCTAAACCAAAATAGGCGTTATACTTTGATGGAGCAACAGGAATAGGTTTTCTATCGTTGTCAATAGCTTTCTTCACATCGGAAAGAATATCTTCGGAACAAAAGACAACAGTTTCATTCCTCGCTTGTCCTGCGGAACACGAAAGTCTTCTATACACCTTGCCATTAAGAGTAATTCTCTTTTTGATAATTTCTTTGTACTGAGAATTTGTCGTCATGGAAACTTCCATGTATTCAGGAACAAACAAACTACGATTGATACGGCTTGTAACAGTCAGCTTTCTTTCTTCATCGCAATTTTTCTTGAATAAGATATCTCTTTCGTGATACAGTCTTTCAACTCTCTGAAAATTAATAGCATGAAGCGTAAACCTGCGGATAGTTCTCAGAAACTGATTATCGGCAATCTTGATAATCTGACCGCAACTCTCAGCTTCATCAAAGGAAAGATTGAGCTTATAGTTATGCTCTTTGAGAAACTGACTCTCGAATTTGTAAACCATGATATTTCTATTCGCCATTCAAGAGAACTCCTTTCTGATTTTTCTCGGAAGTGTGTTCAGAAGTTTTTTGAGTTGAGTGTTTGTCATATCGTATTTCTCACTCAAATACTCGAAAGTGTATTTATGACCGTAGTAGTCCAGCAAAATATTGTATTCTTTTTCGCCTGAAATCTCTTTGACTGAAAAGAGTGTTTCGTCAAAACTATCTTTTGGGATTATCATGTTTTCTTCTAAAGGACATAAGTCAATTCTTTTCTTTCTTAGTTCTTGCCGTATGTTATTCTGAATGTGATTACAAGCTATTGTACTGAATGCATATGTCGTATCTTTCCTCACATACTCTTTGGAAGCCTTCCACAATCCTTCACGTCCTACAGAAACCCAGTCTTCATAGGTATAACCAAGCTTATAAGACAAGGGTTTCAGTGTGTAGTGATTGAGTATGTAGTGAACAAGACCTTCATTTTCCTGAAATAATCGTACCGCAGTCATTACTTATTCCTCTTTCTCATAGATATAACAACCATGTTTTCTTTCTCCATTCACTCTTATTCTTTTCTTTTCTAAGATATAATCTGTTTGTTTTTCTATACAGGAATAAAATTCTTTCGCTGTTATTTTGTCAGGGTCGCCAGAAAGAATTGAGTTTTCGCACATGAATTTGACAGCTTCTTTTCTTTCTTTTTCTGTTACGAATTTTCCTTTTAAATTTCTTTCGATGTACGCATTTAATTTTTCAGCAACTGATTTTCTTAATAGTACCTTGCTGTCTTTTGGTATGTTGTATGTATCCCTGCAAAAGAAGTCTTCCTTTGTTTTATACTGAATTTTCTTAACATCGTTAAAAGAAAGAATGTGCCTTATACCATCGAACCAGCCATTGTCTATGTATTTGCTTTTACAGAAGCCTCTGAATTGCATTTCTTTCTTTTTAACATAATCAATCGTGTTTGGTAATATAATCGGAGGTTTCACAACAACAAGGTTCTTTATATTATAGCGACATCTTCCAGCAATCTGAATAATATTTACATCACAACCTGACATGCAAACCACATTTTCAATACCGCAATCCTTTTTGAAAGTAATCCCCTCTCTAAGAACAGCCGTAGAAAGAAGGACTTTAAGTTTCTTGCCTTTAAATGTATCAGGAATGCTGTTGTTCTTTAAAATATAATCTGTAATTTCAGCCATGTCTGGTGCGTATTCATTATTGTACTCACTAACAATATAAGCAGAGTCACTGAGAACATACGAAAGACATTTACATTCTTCAAGGGAATTGCACATTATCAGTGTTTTGCCTGTAAGAAAACCGCTGTTAAGCATATACGGGATAGTTTCTTTGTCGGTTATAATAAGATTTTCCGCTTTGTAATTCATTATGACTTCTTTATTCACCTGATTTACCGGACTGCAAATCGCTTTTTCTGCATATTCTTTCACAATCGCAGGCGTAGCCGTTATGCCGACGAACAAAGTATCTGTTGTTTTGATAGCTATGTTAAGCCAAAGGTTCATAACATTCAAATCAGTCATGTAAGTTTCAGTAAAAAGAGAATGACATTCGTCAATGATTACAAGCTTTATCCTCTCAAAAGGTAAATGCCCATTGCTTTCTGGATTACGAAGAATATTGATAAGGGTTGCATAAGTCAAAACATTAACAACATTCTCGTTGTCAACTTCATCGGAAACACCATTCCAGTAATCACGCCATTTCTTATTTTCATCTGACATCTCTCTTTCTGAGCTAACGTATCTGTAGACATTCATTTTCTCAGCCTGCTGTTTCGCAATCCAGGTCTTAGGAACAATGAGAAGTGTTTCACAAGGTTTGATGTCTGGAAAATCCTGAAACACTTTTTTTGTCGCCCACTCCGTTTTCCCAGTTCCGCAACCTGCATACAGCAAGTTGAGTTTGTGCGGAACAATGTTGTTTTTGAAGTTTAAATCTGAAATATAAGCCATTAAAAACCCTCCTTTTCACGTGGGACAGAAAAATTTGCAAAGCCCGTAAATGCGTGGTTTGTGATTTGCTGTCCCAGGAACACCTATACTATATATCCTACTCCTACGAGCCATTAAGTGAGAAAAGAACCCTCCTACTTCTGTTGTTATTCCGTCAGCTTCTTCTCTTCGTCCATTTTTATTATATCACAAAACTGACAAAAACTCAAGTTTCCAAATTGTTAAGTGAGTTTCTGTATGCTTGCAAAGCCCGTAAATACGTGGTTTGTGATGTCAATATACTTAACAAAAAGTTTACAATTACTTCCCGATGTTGCAAACCTCCCGAAAAAGCAAGAAAAAATTTTTTCACAAGAAAAAATCCCAAGCAGAAATAAGAAATACAGAAAACTTCCCGAGAGAACAAAGACTTCACAGCTTATAAGCCTTTAAGAAATCAATTTCCCAAAGACTTTCGCAATTCTTACTTTCTTTTTTTTTGTGTGATATTTTTTTTGATATATAACCTGCTCTTTCGGAAGTCTCCTGCATTCGTTACGTCCAAACGTCCAATTTGTATTTTTTGAAAAAAAATATTACCTGCAATTCTGGAAGTCCTTTAAGATTGATAGTTCATATTTTCTCTGACAGAAAACAATTCTTGACCTTACTTCCTGAATGTCTATGAAATCATTACTCTTTACGAGCCAATATAATAACTATGTTATATATTCCATATTTCTCATATGTCATCGGAGTTATTATTTATTTTACACATTTTGCAACACTGATTGCCCCTAAACTCTGAATGTATTAGTCTGATTTTTTATTCTTATAATCTCAAAAATCTTATTTGATTTGTGGAAATTTTGAAGTGCTTGTAGATATTTCAATTTGAGGAATAAGATATGAGTTTTTGAATACCTGTATCGTTCTCCAAGCTGCTTTATTCTTACAGTTATTTCAATACACGCCCCATATACGCCGTTTTTCGGCGTGTAATATGTATTATACGTCGTTTCTATTATTTTCCTTATGCAAGTCTTACAGATATTAACAAGTTATCTATTTTACTATTATTGTAAATATCGTTGAAGCTTAAATTGTTCATAAACTGTATTAGTTAGAGTAGTACAATCTAGAGCTGGAAAAATGTTAACACTTGTTCGCTTCCTATTACAAAAAATAGCAATTACATTTATTGTTATTTCTGATATAATGTAAGAACACCCCTACTTTTACTCTTATTGGCAATTGATATGGTATTATTCAACGGTTAGCCGTTCAACTGTATAGATAATTAACACTTTACGGGCTAAGTGTTGTATATTAATATAAATTTCATAGAATGTTATTTTAAAGTGGTATAAATCAGGGTTAGGGCGTGGTATACTATAACCATAGTCAAAGGGAAAACAAAAACCCCGGCAGCTATGGGGATAGTCAAACGCCCCTGAAAAAAATCAAAAAAATTTTTTTCAAAAAGGCTTGACAAAAAACAAAATCTATGCTATACTAAAAGCATAGAAAAAACAACCCGAGCGGGGGTTGTAAAAGATTTGCCGCCATGAGCTTCCTGCATTAGTGGAGTGCCGAACGGGGCAATTAAAAAATTCCGTCAAACACAAACCCCGTGAGTGTGAAGCCGGGCGTTGTAGGGTATTCATACCTACATAAAAATTTAAAAACCGTGAAGGCGGTTGCAATATCCGCCGTATATTCAGGGCGTCGGTGTTACGTTCTGAAAAAAATAAAATCCCCCCGTGGTATTGTGGGGAAATATTGCAACAATCCCACGCAAAAAAGAATATATATATAATATGTATATTCAAAGAAAGGTAACTTGAAAATTGAATGAATTTTATTTTAATACTATATGCCGTTAAAGG
>ERZ1026772.337-NODE-337-length-35723-cov-103.237328_pt1 | contig 35723 bp, 31 predicted proteins | sample MGYA00380124_ERZ1026772 | MGnify/ENA primary metagenome ERZ1026772 (study PRJEB33269, sample SAMEA4719760) | human gut metagenome | biome: human-associated habitat; feature: organic feature; material: feces | place: Cameroon | collected 2013-10 ...
AAGGATGGGTTACACCTTTTTATTTGGGTGTCCTCTCCTTGGGTTACAGTTTATTAGAGTCCTTTAACTTTTTCAATAGCTTTCTTAACACCAAGTTCTGGGCTTGTTAATACTGGAACCTTACAGTCTTTTAAGTAAGGAAGTAGGGTAGTCATAGAACCTTGTGCTAAACAAATTACATCATGGTCTTCGCTTGCTTTGTTGATAGCATCAATAACAAGCTTATTGTGCTTTTCAACATTCTTTTCTTTCATTAGAATATCTAGTGCTCCATTCACCAAGATATCATCAACAACACAATCCTTATTAGCTTCTAAAGCTTTTCTTTTAACAAGTCTTGTGCTTGGGCCAACTGTAGAGGCAACGGTTGCGATAACCGCGATTTTTTTACCCATGCTTACAGCTTTTTCAGCCATAGCTTCATCAACCTTGACAACAGGGACATCGACACATCTTGCGGCAATATCAGCTGCTTCTCCAACTGATGAACATTGGTTGAAAATAAGGTCGGCACCTAAATATTGAGCAATCTTGAAATAGGTGCACATTCTTGAAATGATAGCTGGAGTAATATGGCCGTTAGCTTTCACTTCATCTAACAAAGAATCGTCAACGATGTTATGGTACTCAATGTCGTTTCCGTATTTGCTGAATAATTCTTTTAGATCATAGTATGAAACATTAGACGTATGTATCGCAAATATTTTTTTCATGTTATTTAACTAAAGAATCAACATATGCCTTGATTTCTTCGTCTTGACAACCTGCATAGAAGCATTCTAGGAAACGTGGAGTTAAAGCATTTTTTACTAAGTCTTGGTCAATTGACTTTAAAGCTTCAATTAGTGGCTTAGCAACTAGTTTCTTAGTTTCAAATAATTTAGCAGCATTACGATTTTGACTCTCTTTTCTGCCTGGTTCATTTGGATAGCCCATACCAGCAGGAGATGAGAATGCAGTTTCAAATGTAATCTTTAAGTTTACATCAGCACCCCAACCAAATCCTTTTGCGAATGGGAATGATAAACAGTTACCGTTGTTGATTTGTAAGTATAGGAAGGCATCGCTTGGATCAATACAATATCCACATACTACACCTGGCATCATGTTGCATGCCATTAGAGCACCTTGTCCTGTGCCACAACCTGTTACTACAAAGTCAACAGCCTTTGAGTTTAATAGTAATGCGGCTTGAACACCAATGTTTAAGTAAGTTAAGTATCCTGCTTGACCAACTGTCAAACTAGCATCTTCAGTTGACATACCAGTGTTGAATACTGTGTGTCCCATTGGTTCTACAACTTCTTTTAGTACGTCAAGTACTTGTTGATTCTTACTTGATTGTGAGAATTCGTTAATTAAAGCAATTTTCATTTTGTCGTCCTTCTTTCTAATTTAATAATACAATATTTTGTACAAGATTACTAAAAAATTAAAGAAGTCTTAATTTTTTCTCCAAAACTAGTTTTTGAGTTTCCAAAACAACTTCTTTATCAATCAACGCACTTAAGTAGCTATCCGGAATTAAAGAATCTTTCAGGGTAACAAGAACTGCCTCATTGTCATAGCCATCACATAGGTCATCAATATTGACATAACAGGCTGGCATACCCTTATCCTTGATTTCATCAACATTTGTCACAACAGCATCTAATTCACCCTTAATTACTTTTTCAACCGATTGGTAATATTCCATTGGGACAAAAGTAACCTTTTTGCCATCGCATAATCTTATAGTAATATCATAAGTATCAGCAGAGACTTCATCCAGTCCCACTCGCATTCCATTTTCAATTTGGGTTGCTTTTTCATCACTGAAACAAATAACGTGTTTAGATAGGTATGAATATTCTCCAAAATTATATAGGATTTGTAGATCATCATGGTCTTTTAAGTAACGCTCAGCAGACAATTTGGATACAATTGCGAAATCATAACGTCCTTGTTCGACCATTCTCATTCTTTTTACAGCACCTCGCATGTAGGCGATATATACTGGAATTTCACTATTTTCTAATGTTTTAGTTAAACCGCTAGCCAATCCTTCATGCCTTTTTGAGTAAGGGAAGGGCATAATACCCGCTAAATCAGTAACGCCGATAATCTCTAAAAGAATCCTGGTGTTTTTTTCAGTTAATGTTGTACCTTTGTAACCTTTCGCTTGTAACTTAATAGCACCTAGGTCTGTAAGATTTTTAATTGCGTTTTGGACAGTGCCCCTAGGCAAAGAAAAATTTTTAGAAATTTCTGTTACTGTAGGAATACGTGATCCAACTTCCAATTCCAAAAACATCTTTGAAATTTCGATGGAAGCCAGTCCACACTTGTTCATTAAAGAATTAATTACTTGCATAGAATAATTATAACGAGGAAAGTGCAAAAAAGAAACATCATAATTGTCGACAATCTATTTACATTGTCGACAATTATGATATCCTAGAAGTAGGAGGATACATCATGAAAGATATGTTTGTATTAAAAAGTGAAATTTGTCTGTTTGATAATGTGGAAGATTTTCTAAGAAAGGAAAATGTTAATGAAAATGATTTAATCATAACAAATCGTTTTATATTTGATGGTAAATATAAAACTAATGCTTATCTTATTTTCCAAGAAGAATACGGAAAGGGAGAGCCTACTGATGTTATGGTTGAATCTATTAGGAAGGATATACCTTTAAATATCAAAAGAATCATCGCGATTGGTGGCGGTACTGTAATTGATATTTCTAAGTTTTTGATTCTTGATTATGACGGAAAGATTGATCAAGTGATTAATAGGGAAATACCTTTTACTAAAGTAAGAAGTCTATATGTTTTGCCTACTACTGTAGGTACTGGTAGTGAAGTTACTAATGTTGCGATTTGTGAAATGATCGAAAGAAAGACTAAGAAAGGTTTGGCTGATGATTTGATTTATCCTGATAAGGCGGCATTAATACCAGAACTTGTTAAGACTCTTCCTTATAAGTTTTTTGCGACAAGTTCCATTGATGCCTTAATCCATTCAATTGAATCGTTTGTATCACCTAACGCAACTTATTATTCTAGAATCTTTTCTAAAGAGGCTATGACTATTATCTTATCTAGCTATAAAAAAGTAGTAAGCGGTGAAAACTGGAATATATATGCTAAGGATTTCTTATATGCATCAAATTTAGCAGGTATTGCGTTTAATAATGCAGGATGTGGAGCTGTACATGCCCTTAGTTATCCACTAGGTGGTACATATCATATTCCTCATGGGGAGGCTAACATGTTGATGTTTGAGGCAGTATTTAAGAAATATCGTGAAAAAGATCCAAGTGGAAAGATTAATGATTTGTATCTTATCTTATCTGATGTACTAGGTTGTGACGAAAGTAGTGCTCTTGATGAAATGTTTAAAATATTAGACTTAATCTTGAAAAGAAATCCTTTGAATACTTATGGTGTTAAGAAAGAAGAATTAGCAGCATTTGCCAAGAGTGTAGTCCAAAATCAAGGAAGATTGTTGGCAAACAATTATACTTCGTTAAGTGAAGATGAAATGTTAGAAATCTATGAGAGTGTGTTTGATAAATAATTATGGAAAATTATAAGAAATTAGCAGCAGAAATAAGAAAGACAATTTTATTAGGCATGTCTTATGCTCATGCAGGACATGTTGGTGGTTCAATGTCAATGGCTGACTTGCTTGCAGTACTATATGGTGGTGTGATGCATATTGATCCTAAAAATCCTAAGATGGAGAATCGTGATCGTTTAGTTGTTTCTAAGGGCCATTGCGGTTATGGTGTATATGGTGCTTTAGCCTTGAAGGGGTATTTCCCTTATGAATGGTTGAAGACGATTAATAAAGCTGGGACAAAATTGCCTAGTCACTGTGATATGAATAAGGTTCCTGGTATTGATATGACTACTGGCTCTCTAGGACAAGGCATGTCAACTGGTTTGGGCATTGCTTGGGGTCTTAGATATTTAAATAGTCCAGCTTATACCTATATCATTTTGGGTGATGGTGAATGTCAAGAGGGACAAGTGTGGGAAGGCGCCTTGTTTGCAGGGACAAGAAAATTGAACAATGTGATTGCTTTTGTGGATGTTAATAAGAAACAACTTGATGGCTATACTAAGGATATTTGTGATGTTGGTGATTTAAGACAAAAATTTGAAGATTTTGGTTGGTATTCCCAAGAAGTAGATGGTCACAATCATGAAGAGATCATTAACTGTATTAATAATGCCAAGAATCAAAAAGACAAGCCTTCAATGATTGTGCTTAATACTATCAAGGGTAAAGATTGTAGCTTTGCTGAAGATGTTTTCTATAATCATCATATGACATTTACGGATGAACAATATAAAGAGGCAATAGCTAAGTTAGATGAAATCATAAAGGAGTCTGAAAATGTATAAAGTTTGTAAAAATATTGAAACCGAAACAAGAGAAATGCGTGAAGTATTTGCGGATACTATGATGAAATTGGCTGAAAATGATAAGAAAGTCATTTATCTTGATGGCGATATTATGAATTCTATTAAGATGGTTCCTTTCTCAAAAAAGTTTCCTGAACAAACGATAGATTGTGGCATTCAAGAAGCTAATATGGTTGGTGTAGCAGCTGGGATGTCTAGTGTTGGTTTGATTCCTTATGCTCATACTTTTGCCCCATTTATCACAAGAAGAGCGATGGATCAAGTATTTATGTCTTGTGCCTATGCAAAATTAAATGTTCGTTTAATTGGCTCTGATCCGGGTATGACCGCTACAAGTAATGGTGGCACCCACTTTGCCTTAGAGGATATTGGTGCATTAAGAAGTATACCTAATGTAACTATTATCGATCCTAGTGATTCAACTATGCTTAAGGACTGTTTAATAAAGACAAAAGATTTATATGGCGTTTACTATATGCGTTTGTCTCGTAAGAAAGTAGATAAGATATATGAGGATGATTCAACTTTTGAAATTGGTAAGGCTAATTTAGTAAGAGATGGTAAAGATATAACTATAATTGCCAATGGCTTTGCGGTAGGTGATGCGATTAGAGTTTCTGATGATTTATATAAGGAAGGAATTTCGGTAAGAGTACTAGATATGTTTACAATCAAACCAATCGACAAGGAAGCAATCATTAAGGCTGCCAAAGAAACAAAAGCTATCATCACTGTTGAAAATCATAATATCATTGGTGGTTTAGGAAGTGCAGTAAGTGAAGTATTATGTGAAAACTGTCCATGTATCTTAAAAAGATTAGGCGCAAAAGACCGTTTTGGTGAGGTTGGTGACTTAGCATATCTTAAGAAGACGTTTGGTGTTTCTTATGATGATATTAAGGAGGCAGTATTAGAAATGAAGTCAAGTTTATAAGGCTTGACTTTTCTTCTATACAAATAATTGTATATTTGTGGTATTATTCCCTCGTAAGGAGATTATAGAAATGTTTGATATGAATCAATTTAATCTTGAGGGTAAGATTGCTCTTGTGACTGGTGCTAGTTATGGCATTGGTTTTGCGATAGCTACTGCTTTATCTAAGGCGGGTGCAACTATCTGTTTTAATGAAATTAATGAAGAAAAGAAACAAAATGGTTTATTAGCTTATGAAAAAGAAGGCATTAAAGCTTATGGTTATGTTTGTGATGTAACTAAGGAAGATGAAGTTAATGAATTAGTAAAAAAGATTAATGAAGAAGTTGGAATTATAGATATCTTAGTTAATAATGCTGGCATTATTAAGAGAATTCCAATGTGTGATATGAGCGTCGAAGAGTTTAGACAGGTTATCGATGTTGATTTGAATGCGCCTTTTATCGTATCTAAGGCTGTAATTCCAGGTATGATTGAAAAAGGTCATGGTAAGATTATTAATATTTGTTCAATGATGTCAGAACTTGGTAGAGAAACTGTTAGTGCTTATGCAGCTGCCAAGGGTGGTCTTAAGATGTTAACACGTAATATTTGTTCCGAATATGGTGAAGCTAATATTCAATGTAATGGTATTGGACCTGGTTATATCATCACACCATTAACAGAACCATTAACTAGAAGACTGCCAAATGGAGAAAGACAACCATTTGATAATTTCATCATCTCTAAGACTCCTGCTGGTAGATGGGGTACTCCTGAGGATTTAATGGGTCCCGCAGTCTTTCTTGCCAGTGATGCATCTAACTTTGTCAATGGACATATTCTTTATGTAGATGGCGGTATCTTAGCTTATATTGGTAAACAACCACAATAATTAAATAAAGGAGCTTTCGCTCCTTTGTCTTATTTATTAGGCCAAATCTTGCAATTAGGATCTAGTAGCCATTCATGTTCCTTAACGTTTTCAGCCCCAGTCCATGGATTGTCTTCAAAATGTCTAATTACCCAGAAGTAGTTCATGGCATAGCCTGGTGCAGTTACTTGAGGATGTGCTAGTTTTTCTGTTACACAGATATAACTACGGTCTTTGATTTCATATACATTATGTCCATAGAAACTAGCTCCAAAGCCTTCAGGTCTATTGAAACGATAGTAGTATAGTTCAGGTTGATCATGTAAGTGTGGAATGAATGTAGACCACTTGCCTGGATAGTTTACTGTTTCACCAAATGCTAAGTTACTATTTGGATTAATCTTATAGTCAACCATTGTTCTTACGTTTCTTGTAGCACAATCGTTCCATTGACCAGCTCCTCTATCAACAACGATGACATTATCCTTTGTGAATAATGTTGTATCGTATGTCTTATCATTTTCAGTCATGATTAATAGATATTCGCTGTCTTGGTTCACTTTAACTTCAACTTTAACTTTAGCTGGGAATAATAATCCAACTGGAGCATCATCAAAGACGTTTCCTCTTGTGATTGTTTCTTCTTTTCCTTCATAGTTTAATGTTAAGTTTCCTTCTTGAAGAAGAATCAATGTTTCCTTATCTTCGCTATAGTATTCTTTGGTACTTCCTTTCTTTGGACGTACAAGATATGAATATAGCATCATATCAGGATAATGATCACTTCTGTTAGTTAATTCAACGATTTCATCGTTGCTAGTAATGTAATTCATCATAGATATTTCCTTCTTTCGAATTTATTATACAAAAAAATGTACGAAATATTTTGACAATATACATTTTTTTGTATTACAATAGGCTTAGTTGATGTAAGGGATTACATCAAACATGAAAAAGAGGTTATAAGATGAACTTAAGAGAGATATTAAATGAAGACATTATTGATCTAGAAGTTGAAGGTACTACAAAAGATGAAGTGCTTCACAACATGGCTACATTATTACTTAATAATGGTTATATCAATGATGTTGAACAATTTGTAAAAGATATATATGTTCGTGAGGCTGAAGGTCCTACTGGTATGGGTTCTTCAATTTCTATCCCTCATGGAAAATCAGAAGCAGTTAAGAAGATTGGCATTTGTATTGGTAAGACTAAAAACGATATCAAATGGGAAACTACAATGACTGATTCAGGTTTCCAAGATACAAGATTAATTTTCTTATTCTGTGTATCTGCTGATACAGAATTCGCTACAAATCATATGTTGTTGTTGAGTGAATTGGCTGGAAAGCTTGGAAATGAAGCAAGAGTCGCAAAGCTAGCTGAGGCTAAGACAAAAGAAGAAGTTGTTAATTTAATTCTTTGCGATGACAGCGAACTAGATTCTTCAAACGTTAAGAGTGATGAAGAAATCGTTGATTTAGATATAGACTTCTAATTAGTTATTAGAGTTTATATATAGCTATTAAACAAGAAAGGAGATCTATTTATGAAGATTGTTGGTGTTACAGCATGTACTGCTGGAATTGCTCACACTTACATTGTTGCGGAAAAGATTGAAAATGCTGCAAAGGAAGCTGGTCATGAAGTTAAGATTGAAACTCAAGGTACAATTGGTGTTCAAAATCAATTAACTCCAGAAGAAATCGCAGCTGCTGATGTAGTTATCTTTGCCCATGACATTGCAATTAGAGACAAAGACAGATTCAATGGTAAGCGTATTGTTGATATTCCTATTTCAACTGCTATGAAGAGTCCTAAATCACTTATCGCTACTATTGAGAAAAAATTAGGTAAATAAAAAAAGGGGAGAAAATTTATTATGAAATTAACTGATGTTAAGAAGCACATAATGACTGGTATTTCATTCTTGATTCCAATGGTTGTTATGGCTGGTATCATGGGTGCTATTCAAAAGGCATTCTCTTGGTCAGGTGTTCCACTATCTGATCCAATTATCGCTGGATTAAATTATTCTGGTTACTCAATCACTAAGTTAAGCGACTATATGCATATGCTTGGTGAAATGAATGGTATGGGCTTCAACTGGGCTTATGCATTCTTATGTGCTGGTATTGCATTCTCTATTGCTGATAGACCTGGAATTGTTCCTGGTTTCGCAATTGGTTATTTTGCTGGCGGACCTACTAAGACAGGTTTCGTTGGTGCTATGTTGATGGGCTTTGTTGTTGGTTACTTAGTACAATGGATGAAGTCTTGGAAGATGCCTAAAGCTCTTGCTGGATTAATGCCAGTATTGATTATCCCAGTTCTTGCTACTGCAATTGCTACATTCTTGTTCTTTGGTATCCTAATGAAACCAATTTCAACTGTAATGTTAGCTATCCAAAACTGGATTGTTGGTCTAGGTGAAGGTTCTCTATTCGTTTGTGGTGCTGTTATCGGTGCTTGTATGGGCTTCGATATGGGTGGTCCTATCAACAAGACTGCTTCTATGGCTGCAAATGCTTTATATGCTGATATTCCAGATGGTATTGGTGGTTGTGCTGAAACTGCTAAGATTATCGGTGGTATGACACCTGCTGTTGGTGTTGGTCTTGCTGCTATCTTTGCTCCTAAGAAGTTCACTGCTGCTCAAAAGAATACTGCTTATACTGCTATCCCTATGGGCCTATGTTTCATTACTGAAGGTGTATTACCTTTCGCTGCTGATGATCCACTAAGATTCATCCCATGTTCAATGATTGGTTCTGCAATTGCTTCTGGTTTAGCTATGGCTTGGGGTATTAACACTCCTGCTGCTCATGGTGGTATCCTAGTTGCTCCATTATCAAACAACATTGGTATGTGGATTGTTGCTCTTGTAATCGGTTCTGTAATTACTGGTGTTCTATACGCAGTAGTTAAGAAGATGCCTGAAGAAGAAGAGACTGAAGAAGAAATCACTGAATTAGATATCGATCTATAATTCTAAAAATAAACTAAATAGAAGGAAGGTTTAATTAGCTATGTATGTAAATATGAAGTATATTCTTGATGCTGCTAATAGAGATGGTTATGCTGTAATGGCAGTTAACAGTGTCAACATGGAAATGGCTAGAGCTGTAATTGAAGCTGCTGAAGAAGAACATTCTCCAATTATTGTTCAATTCGGTTGTGGTCAAATGAAAAAGTTAGCACATCCAGATCAAATGGTTCCTATGATTAAGGCTATGGCAGAAAAGGCTACTGTTCCTGTTTGCTTAAATCTAGATCATGGACCTAGCTTTGAAGCTGAAGTTGATGCAATTCAAAGAGGCTTCTCAAATGTAATGATTGATGCTTCTTCATTACCTTATGAAGAAAACGTAAGACGTACAAGACAAGTAGTTGATCTTGCTCATGGTAAGGGCATCTCTGTTGAAGCAGAATTAGGTCATGTTGGCCAAGCTGCTGATGGTGATGGTAAGACTGCTGATATGTATACAAACGTTGAACAAGCAGTTCAATTTGTTAAGGATACAGGTGTTGATGCTTTAGCAGTTGCTATTGGTACAGCACATGGTAAATATCCTGCTGGATATGTTCCAGTATTAGACTTTGGCCGTCTAAAAGAACTTAAGGAAGCATTAAAGATGCCACTAGTTCTTCATGGTGGTTCTGGATCAGGTGAGGAAAACATTCGTAAGGCAGTTGCTAATGGCATAAATAAGATCAACGTTTGTACAGATGCTTTCCATGCTGCTGAAGTAGCTATGAAGGCTGCTTGGGAAGAGAATCCAGGTCTAAATTATATGGAAATCTGCGCTGTAGCTGAAGCTGCTGTAAAACAATTTGTTAAGGATTATATTCGTGTAATTGGTTCTAACAATCGTTATACATTCGAAGTAGCTGATAATGGTAGTAAAGAATAATTTCTAACTCAATTAATGGAGGGGCAGTAATGTCCCTCTTTTTATTTATTATGGATATTTTAAAGAAAAAGAATCGTATATATTTAAAAATAATAATCACTCTATGTTTTTTATCTTCAGCTGGAGTGGGTATCACATCCAATTCAGTTGGTGTTTTTTATAATTATGTTGCCTCAGACTTAAATATCTTAAGAGGCACCTATATTATTCACAATACTATCGCAACTTTTGCCCTTGCGATTGTTGCTTTGTTTGTGCCTAAATGGTTAAACTCAAACAATTATCGTAAATTAATTATAGGTGCTGGATTATTAAGTTCAACAAGTGCTTATCTAATGAGTTTTCATTCCAATATAATAATGTTTTATATTTTGGGCTTATTAAGAGGTTGTGGCAATGCTTTCTTCGCTTTTGTTGTTATATCAATAATAATCAACAATTGGTTTAATAAGAACCATGGCTTAATAACCTCAATTATCTTTGGATTCTCAGGCATTTCGGGAGCTATTTTTTCTCCTTTATTTTTAAATGTAATCGAAACATATGGTTGGCGTATAGGCTATAAAGTGATGGGTATATCAATCTTTTTATCATTTGTTCCTTTTATTATAATGAAGTATCCTTTAAATCCTAAGGATTTAGATTTACAGCCATATGGTGGTGAAATTATTAAGGAAGAAACTAAAACCATATCTAATAAAATTGATCCCTTGTTGTTTGTTTATGTTGGACTATTTGCAACCCTTATTCACTTTGCGGCAGGCAATATGCAACATTTAAGCGCAATTGCTTTATCTAGAAATTACTCTTTGAATATTGTTTCATTATTTGTTTCTTTATCAATGATTGGCAATGTAACATTTAAATTTATCACTGGTGAAATTGCCGATAAAAAAGGAGCTATTTTTTCAAATATCTTTATGTTGATAGTTACATTACTAGGTAATTGCTTATTACTATTTATAAATAATTCATTATTAAATATTAGTGGAACATTATTATTCGGAGCGGTTTTTGCGGAAACAGCTGTTGGCTTAACCCTATTGACAAAAGAAGTATTTGGAATTGCAAATTACAATAAAACATACCCAATATATGCCTTACTTGGTAATGCTTCATATGCGATTTCAACATCTGTATATGGTTATTTATACGATTTTAGTAAAACATATGACTTAGGTTTGATTATTGGCATAATACTTATTATTTTGTGCATAGTAACCGTAATTATTAGTAAAAGAAGATTAAATAAAATGTCACGTTAGTGACATTTTATTGTGGTTGTTTACCAATATAAGCTAAGATACCGCCATCTACATAAAGAATATGTCCATTGACAAAGTTAGATGCATCACTGGCAAGAAAGACTGCGGGACCCATTAAATCCTCAGGAGTACCCCATCTACCAGCAGGAGTCTTAGAGATGATGAAATTATCAAATGGTTGTCTTTCTCCATTTGGCAGTCTTCTAGTTAATGGTTCTGTTAATGGTGTGATGATATAACCAGGTCCAATACCATTACATTGAATATTAGCTTCACCATATTCGGAACAAATATTACGTGTTAACATCTTAAGACCACCCTTGGCAGCTGCATAAGCACTAACAGTTTCTCTACCAAGTTCTGACATCATTGAACAAATATTAATAATCTTACCATGACCTTTTTCAATCATACCTGGAATTACAGCCTTAGATACGATAAAAGGACTTACTAAATCAGTGTTAATTACTGTTTGAAAATCTTCCAAAGTAGTTTCGGTCATTGGCTTACGAATATTGATACCTGCATTATTAACCAAGATATCAATAATTCCAACTTCTTCATTGATCTTTTTTACTAATTCATTAACTTTATCTTCCTTAGTTACATCACAAACATAACCATAAGCTTTAACTCCTTCATTATCAAATTCCTTTAAAGCCTTATTTACTTTTTCTACACTTCTTTGATTAAAACAAACTTTAGCTCCAGCCTTATATAGGGCACATGTGATACCAAAACCGATACCACTTCCTCCTCCTGTTACTAGGGCTACTTTGCCTTCTAATGAAAAACTCTTTAAGTCAAACATTTTATTAATCCTCCCACAATATAATTATACAAAATTATGTATATTATGTTTAAAAATGATATCATTTAAGTATGATAATACATAAATATATAGTTCTAGATGATGATCCAACAGGTATTCAAACAGTACATGATGTATTGGTGTTAATTAATTATGATTACAATCTTTTGTGTGAAGCTTTTAAAGATCCAAGAGAAATGTTTTATATTTCTACAAATTCAAGAGCTTTCAGTGAACAGGAAACAATCAAATATCATGAGAAACTTATTCAAATGATATGTGATATCGCAAAGGAATTGAATATTGACTTTACTATTATTTCAAGAGGAGATTCTTCTTTAAGAGGTCATTTTCCTTTAGAAGGTGAAGTGATTAAGAAAGTATTAAATGATAATGGCTATTCTATTGACGGAGAAGTAATTTGTCCTTATTTAGATGGCATTAGAAAAACGGTTAATGATGTTCATTATGTGATTAGCAATGGTGTAGAAATTCCAGTTGGTGAGAGTGAATTTGCGAAAGATAAGACTTTTGGCTTTAAAAGCAGCAACTTAAAAGATTATGTTGAAGAAAAGACTCAAGGTAAATATAAGGCAAATGATTGTGTTTCTATTGGTTTAGATGATAATGATATCGTTGGTAAATTAAATAGTGTTACAAACTTCAATAAGGTGATTGTTAATTGTACATCAGTGGATGATTTAAGAAAATTTGTATGTGCCTATAAACATACAAATAAGAAATTTTTATTTAGATGTGCAGCATCTTTGGTTAAAGAATTAGGTAATATTACGGATATTCCTTATTTAGATAGTAAAAAGTGTATATCTTATGGAAATGGTGGTTTGATTCTAGCTGGTTCTCATGTTAAGAATACAAGTGATCAATTGGCGTATTTGAAGAAGCATGATTCAAATGTCGATTATGTTGAATTTAATCAACATGAAGTATTAACTAATAACTTACATAAAGAGGCTATTAGGTGTGCGAAACTGATAGATGAAAAACTAAGACAAAATAGAACAGTATTGTTGGCTACTAGAAGAGATCGTGTAGATTTCTCTGGTGATGATAAAGAGAAACAATTGGAAATGGCTGTAAGTATTTCTAGAGAACTTACGGGTATCTTATCTTTATTAGAGGTACGTCCTTCTTTCTTGATATCTAAGGGTGGTATCACTTCTTATGATTGTTTAAGCATTGGTTTAAATGTTAAGAAGGCATTAGCACTTGGACAAATAGAAAAGAATGTGGGTGTAATTAAAATTTTAGATGATTCTAAATTTAAAGATATGCCTGTAGTAATCTTCCCAGGCAATGTAGGTAGTGTAGATACTTTATATAAGATAACAGAAAGGTTAAAGGGTATGGAAAAGAAAGTATTTGGTTATCCAAAATTTGATGAGAAAGGTGAGATGATTCTAACAACTTATGACAACGAATATAGCGATATGTTAATGGATATTCGTGTTTATAAGCTTAAAAAAGATGAAGTCTTATCATTTACAAGTAGTGATGAAGAAGTAGCTGTTTTACTTTTGAATGGTGAATTAGAAATGGATGTTGATGGTATTAAGGAAAATGTTGCTAGAAGATCAGTCTTCCTTGATGGACCATATGCTGGACATGTTTCTAAGAATAAGACTATTGCGGTTAAGGCTAATAGCGAAACCGAAATTCTTGTTCAAAAGACAAAGAATGAAAATGATTTCAAGTCTAAGTTATATAAACCTAGTGATGCTCCATTCAATTATTCTAACAAGGGCAAGTACAACAATACAGCTGCCAGAAGAGTTAATACAATCTTCGATCATGATATCAATCCATTAAGTAACATGGTATTGGGTGAAGTATTAAATGATCCAGGTAATTGGTCAGGCTATCTTCCTCATAGACACCCACAACCTGAATGTTATTACTTTTTATTCGATCATGAAGAAGGCTTTGGAGCTAGTTATGTAGGAGATGAGGTGTTTAAGAGTACTAACCGTAGTTTCTCAGCTATTCCAGGTGGTAAGTTACATCCTCAAGTATGCGCTCCAGGTTATCAAATGTATACTTGTTGGATGATTAGACATTTGGATGGCAATCCTTGGTTACAAACAGATAGATGTGAAGATGATGCTTATGTTTGGCTAAAGGAAGCTGAATTTGATCCTGAAACTAATTCATTTAAGAAATAAATAAGACATGTTATAGATACATTTTCTCTAAACAAGAAGATTGTATCAATAAAAGGCGCTTAGGGTTAGAAATCCTGAAGCGCCTTTTAAGTTTTAAGCCTTATTTTAAGGGCTATACGAAATAAGAGGTTGAATTTATAGTATTGTTGCTAGTGTTAACCTCTTTCTTTTAAATGCCACTCCGCAAAATTTGGTTGAAAAGTTATAGACTGCCAAAAACTTCTTTTCGCAAAACTTGGTTGAAAAATTATGATAGATGGTTGAAACGGTGATTATAAAGAATTTAAATTGGGTGTCATCTGACACCCCGATAATTCACGATTAGAAAAATGATATACTATAGTGCTTCTACCTTTTAAACAACCTTTCTTGTTTGATGCGAACAAATGTGGAAGCAATGACCATTAAGCTCGTTTTCGTATTTTGGGCTAATGGTCTTTTATTATGGTCAAATTGTTTGTTTGGCAAAAACATTAAACATATAATTACATTGCTTCTAATTATTTTTTGTAAATTCTAAATGAGCGACTGCAAATCTTTAAAAAGTTTAATTGTCATATTATATCTTTATTAGAAGCATTGCCACTTGTCTTTATGTGCGTCCGATAAGTGGCTTTTTATTCGGTCAACAACAGATAACTATAGAGAAACAAAAGTTATAATTAGAATGCTTCTAATATCTTAGGCTTCTTTAATACAGTTTATTTTTCTATCTATTATCTATTAGAAGCAAATGCCACTTGTGTTGTTTTACGAGTTTTCACAAGTGGTTTTTCGGTCAAAGTAAAACAATGTATTGTTATTAAAAGATATAATTATATTGCTTCTATATAAATTTTTTTGATATTTCCTTTTCTATGAAAGTAGATACAGATACTTTGATCTCAAATGAATTGTTAATAGCTATCGTAAATTTAGAAGCAATACCATTTATCTTTTTAAACATATAAGATAGATGGTTTTTATTGTGTATTTCTTAATTTTATGTTATTAATTAATTGAACGATTAGTTTATAAAGGAGTTTTAAGTGCGTACTGTTAACAAAAAGGCTCGTGAGGCAAGAAAAGTTGAAATAATGGAAAAGTGCTTCGCTTGTTATTGCGATAATGGGCTTAATGGTGTTGGAATTAAAGCGATTGCGAAGGCTTGTGGTATAAATTCGGCAACACTTTATCAATATTTTGGTAATTTGGATGATTTGATTGTAAAATCTACTGCTTATTGTATGGAAAAGGTTGAGGATGATTTTATGGAACTAGCTCCAAGCGATCCTGAGGATATCTTGAGGTTTGTGAAAGAGGTTCCTTATTGGACTGCTAAGAAACATGGTAAGAAGTATAGGTTGATGTATCAAGTTTATACTCATCCTAAATATATTGAATATGGTAAGGAGTTTTTCAAGGGTGTTAATGAAAGATATACAGAATACGCAAAGATTCTTGAGCCTAAGATTGGTATTCCTTATACCGTTATTACTCCTTTAATTTTTATCTTTGTAAGAGCAAGTGTGCATTATGCCTTGTTTGAAGATGAATATTATTTGAAGAGTCAAATAGAGGTGCTTAAACAAAGTGTAGCTTTGTTGGCAGATAAATACAAAAACACTATTTGCTGATTTAATCAGTCGCCGCGGTTTATTAACGGCGTAAACGCCGGTGCAATCAATTTTTGCCGTTTATGGAGGAACTTGAAATGAGAAAACAAATGCTTAGTATCCTGCTTTCCCTATGCATGTTATTTTCCCTTGCACCGGCGAGTGTTTTTGCACAGGATGAATTAGAAGAAACTGATGAATGTATTTGTGAAACACAATGCAGTGAAGAATCTATTAATAATGATTGTCCTGTTTGTAGTAAAGAAGGAGCAACCCTAGAAGATTGTAGGATGTATGCTCCTGTTATAGAAGAATCTAATACAGTAGAAGAGAATAACAATGAAGAATCTAATACAGTAGTTTTAGAGAATGAAGAAAACAATGTTTCTATTATTACTTCAAAAGATGTACAAGACTTAATAGATGCATTACCTGATACTACAACAATTAATGAAGATAATGCAGAAGATATAGAAGCACAATTAGAAGCTATAGATAACGCAAAAGCTGAATTATCTGATGAAGAATTAGATAATGTTGATTTTACTCGTTATGTAGAAGTAGCTACTGTATTAGAACAATTGTTGTATGGTGTACAAGAATCATCTAATCAAGGAGAATCTATTAGACTAAGTACAAGTACTTTAGTAAGCAATAAGAAAGAAGTGAATGACGTTACAAGTTTGGTGGATGCTTTAACTGATTCTACAATCCATGTGATAAAGCTAGTAGGTGATATTGATATCAGCAGTACACTTGAAATAAAAAGAATTGTTACATTGGATTTAAATGGTTATGTGTTAAAGATGACTGCCAATAATAGTGCAGTTAAGATTTTTAATGGTGGTAATTTAACTTTAATAGATAGTAATCCAAGTGCAAGCCATTTTTTCGATACTAACAACAATTTGTGGCAATTATCTTCATCAGGTTTTGAAGTGTTGGGTGGTATTATTACAAATTCTGGTCAAGCAAGCGTAGGTAGTGGCTTATACATCGAAAATGGCGGTTCTTTTACTATGAACGGTGGTAATGTTGTTGGGTGTAAATCTTCTAATTCTCCATCTGGTGGCGTTTATAATGAAGGAACATTTATTTTTAATGCTGGTAGTATCCAAGGCTATGCTGGTGGTTTATATAATAAAGGCACAGTAAATGGTAACGGTGGTTTAATCACAAACTATGTAAATAACCAAGGTTCAATAAATGTCGATACAGGAGCTAATGGTACAACATTTACTGATGCTGTCACAAATTCTGGAGGAATAGCCGGTATTTTTAATGGCCTAGTGACGAATGATAAAGGCAATATAAATGGTGGCACTTTTAATGGTCAAGTGAATAACAATGAGGGCAATATTAATAATGGTACCTTTAACAACAAGGTTATAAACACAGCCGGGAAAATAAATGGCGGAACATTCAAAAATGTAGTAGATAATAAAATTTTAATAAAAGACAACGAATGGGGAGGAACTAGAATCCTTAGGTGCAATATATATAATGGCACATTCACAGAAACGAGTGAAGTAAGTGTAGAATGGTGTGAAATTTATAACGGAACTTTTAAGGGGAAAGTAATTTTCAAAGATGTACAACTTCCTGATAATACAAGTGAACTTTCACATATATTAGGTGGTGTTTTTACAGAAACCAGTGAATTAATTGTTTTGACCAACGAACATATGAATACAGAACTTGGTCCTGCAAAATTTAACGGGATTGTAAGATTAGAAGGGTCAAAAATACAAACCGGTAGTCCTCGAGGTGAACCAATATTTGGTGAAACATCTACAGTCTATCTTAATGCTGGTAGGATAGTATATGGTATATTTTATGGAAGGGTAATTGAAGGCAGAGCTACTATAAAGGAGTGGGCATATCGAAATATTGCCTTTGATACTGACGGTGGTAGTTTGGTTGATGGACAAAAAATGTTAAAAGGTCAAAAACCAACAGTTCCTGATAATCCTACAAAAACAGGCTATGTATTTGGCGGTTGGTTAAAAGATGGTGCCCCATATAATGTAAACTCTCCATTATTAGAGGATGTTACGGTTAAGGCTAATTGGGTAGAAGATAACTTTACTGTTAAGTTTGATACTGATGGTGGTAGTGTGCTTGCTGATAAAACCAATGTTAAGTGGAACGACAAAGCATTAGAAGGTGTTTTAGCACCAACTAAAACTGGATATTCATTTAATGGGTGGAAATATAATGATGTAGTTGCAACAGAAAATACTAAATATTCTGATCTTGCAGGCGATAATGTTCCAACTAGCATTACTTTAAAAGCTGATTGGAATATCAATCAATACACTATTAGTTTTGATACTTCAGGAGGTAGTGTTGTTTCTCCAATAACTCAAGATTTTGGTAGTACTGTAGTTAAGCCTTTAGATCCTACCAAGGAAGGTTATACCTTTACAGGTTGGGAACCAGAGATTCCAGATACAATTCCTTCAAGTGATTTGACTATTAAAGCTAAATGGAGTGTTAATAAATATACAATTACTTTTGATACTGATGGAGGAAGTGAAGTATTACCTATAATTCAAGATTATGGTTCTACAGTAATAGCTCCTATAAGTCCTACTAAAGTTGGGTTTACATTTAATGGCTGGGATAATCCAATTCCTAGTACTATGCCTTCTAGTGATAAGTTGATTAAGGCATTATGGAAGATAAATAAGTATACTATAACGTTTGATACTAACGGTGGTAGTGTTATAGAACCAATCACACAAGATTATGGAAGCACTATAGTTAAACCATTAGATCCTACAAGAAGTGGCTATACCTTTGTAGGATGGGATTTAAGTATACCTGATACTATGCCTTCATATGATATGACAATAAAGGCTAAATGGTTAGACAGTGAAAAGCCAAGTGGTGAAATAAAGGTAGCTACAAATAGTTGGAAGACACTATTAAATAGTATTAGCTTTGGATTGTTCTTTAAGGATAGTCAAACAGTAAGTATAAATGCTTACGACAATAGTAATGAAGAAGTAAAGATAGAGTATCTATTAAGTAATAGTTTATTATCTTTAACCGAATTAGATAATCAAACCTTTAGTTTATATACAAGACCATTTAGTATTAATCCAAATAATGAGTATGTAATATATGCTAAGTTAACTGATACAAGTAATAATATTTCTTATATATCTTCTGATGGTTTAGTATTAGATGATGTTAGTCCTTTAATAAAGGGAGTAGAAGATAATAAGACTTATTGTGAAAAGAAAATAGTTACTGTTAATGATAAATATATTAATAGTGTTAAGGTAAATGGTAATGATGTTACTTTAGATTCTAATAATAGTTTTATATTAGGTTATGGTAAACATAATATTATAGTTACTGATAGAAGTGGTAATAAGAGTGAAGTGAATGTAACTATTAATAATGGACATTCATTTGGTGGTTATAACTTTGATGGTGTTGATACACATACTCGTAAGTGTAGTGTTTGTGGAAGTAGTGAGACTTATAAGTGCATAGATGAAAACAAAGATCATAAGTGTGATGTATGTAGTGGTCAAATTAGTAAGTGTGTTGATTTAAATAGGAATCATAAGTGTGATGTTTGTGGTAAAACTATATCTCTTCATAAGGGTGGTGAAGCAACTTGTAATGAAAGAAGTATATGTAATATCTGCGGACAAGAATATGGTGAATTGTCTAAGCATTTAAATCTAAAACATATTGAAGAAACAAAAGCTACAAGTACAAGTGATGGTAATAAGGAATATTGGTATTGCCAAGAGTGCAATAGATATTATAGTGATAAAGATGGCTTAAATGAGATATCTAAAGAAGATACTATAATTGAAAGACTTAAGGATGATAATACTAATAAAGATGATAATAATGTAGTAGAAATAGAACATAAAGATAGTAATCCTATCATATGGGCTGTTGTACCTGTTGTTGGGATAGCTATTATAGGTGGAATTATTCTTATTATTAAAAGAAAAAGATAATATCGGTACACTAAACTGACGTGTTGTTTTTGAAAGTATAGTTATAAACTATCGTGTTGGTGTAACAATTAGAAATGAGCCACTTTTATAAGTTTATAGAAGTGGTTTTATATTATTGGCATTTATGTTCTCTTAAACTAGCGTGGTTGATGGTCTTATTAAAAGTACCATGGCCAATAAGTTTACCTCCACATAGTTCACAAGAACACTTCTTTCTTTTTAATTTAATATCAACGAAAACATTATCGTTAATATGTTTGATATCGTATTCTTCGATATCATCAGACTTAACATTTAAAAATGATGTGATAAAATCACTATTAGAACTCATGAGTTCCTCCTTCCTTATTTGTTTTTCCTACCAGTTAAACATTATATGGAAGGATTTTTATTTGTCCTGAAACCCGACCACACATAAATTTATAGTCAACCACATACAAAGTTATAGTCCACCCACACCCACACGAGAAATTAGAGCGTCGTTAACTTAATACAGGGTGTCAAATGACACCCTTGTTAACTAATTAAACTATGTAAGCTATCTCTTAATTCGTCTAAGATTCTTTGTTCTTCCATAAAAGTTGTGATTAATTCCTCGGACTCTTTTGCAGTGTAACCACCTTTAACTAATCCATTAACAATAACATCATAAGTACTTTCAATTGATTGACTCCTCATGACTTAATGATAAACGAGTATGGTAGCTTATTATTTCCAACTTATTCCTGTATTTTGCCATTTTCCACACTAAAAATTGTAAGTAAAAGAAAGGACTGTTAGAAATTAGTCATTTCGTAACAGCCCATTTTATAAAGTCTTTATTTAATAACTTCTTTCATCACACTATAAGCACCGTTGTTGTTGATATCGTTTAGATACTTAACAACAGCTTCTTCAAAACCAGGTATTAAAGTTAAATCTCTATCCCAGAATGAAGTATTTGATGCTACTGCATGTGCTAGTGTCTTTACATCATCATCTTTATGATTATAGTAGAATTCAAGGACTTCCTTATCATCAGAAATAACATATTCATCACCATTTTCTCTATGAGCTACTAGACCTTTGTCGGTTAATTCTTGTCCTTGATAGAACTTGATATAGAAGGCGAAACTAGCAGTGATACATTCTGGCAATTTATTAAATTTTTCTACATAGCCAAGAAGTGATGGCATTACTCTTGCCTTCCACTTTGAAGTTGAATTTAATGAAATACTTAATAATTGATGATCAATGAACGGATTCTTAAAACGATCAATTACAGAAGCGGCAAATTGTTCTAAGTCTTCTTTCGCTAAAGTTAAAGTAGGAATTACTTCATCAAATAAAGTTTTATTCATGAACTTGGAAATCACTTCATCATTCATACAGTCCCTTACGATGTTTTGACCAGCCTCATAGGCACCTAGGACAAAAGAAGTATGAGCACCATTTAAGATACGTACTTTTCTTTGTTTATATGGTTTATGATCTTTACAAATAAGAATTGGAAGATTAGCCTTTTCACATGGGAATTCATCCTTGATAGAATCAGGACCCTCAATTACCCAGAAACCAAAGATTTCACCGGTATCAATAATGTTATCAATATAACCATTTTCGTTGTTGATAGTTTCTGCTTCATTTCTAGGGAAACCTGTAACAATTCTATCTACTAATGTTGAACAGAAGATGTTTTCTTCTTTTACCCAATTGAAAAAGTCTTCGCCTAAGTTCCAATCACTAGCGTGTTGTAATACATATTCTTCAAGTTTCTTACCATTGTCATCGATTAGCTCACATGCAAGAATAATAAAGCCTTTACCTTTTTCGTTTTTGAAGTTCAAATATCTTTCATACAAAAACTTAGTTAATTTAGCAGGATAGCTAGATGCTGGGCAATCTTCAAATTTACAAGATGGATCATAGGCGATACCAGCTTCGGTAGTGTTACATACAATGAAACGTAAATCAGGGTTTTTAGCACATGCATATACTTCATCATAATCAGAATAAATGTTTAAACAACGGCTAACACATGAGATGATTCTCTTTTCATTTACTTTTTCACCATCCTTAAAGCCTCTTAGATATAAATCGTATAAGCCTTCTTGAGAATTAATTACTTCATTTAATTTAAAGCCATTATCTTTGTTGGCAATAGGCTGAACTAAGACTACCTTGGAATTGAAGTTAGCTTTTTCGTTCATAACATCCACAAAATAATCGACAAAGGCTCTTAAGAAATTTCCTTCACCGAATTGTAAGATACGCTCAGGTGCTTCTTTTAATAAGTAACCATCATAACCTTTTTCTTCTAATACTTTATAACTTAGTGTTTCCATATTACCTCCTTATAGGGTTACACCCTTCTTGAATATCGCTAAATCATGATACTTATTTTCTTCGCTCTTCACTTCTTTACCACTGGCAATGTCTAAGACATATTCAAATAGTTCGTTTGATAAATCTTTTAGTGATGTGCCTTCTACTAACTTGCCACAGTTGAAGTCTATCCAATTGTTTTTCTTATTGTAAAGATTAGAATTACTTGAAATCTTTACTGTAGGAACAGGAGAAGCGAATGGCGTTCCTCTTCCGGTTGTGAATAAGACAATTTGGGCTCCAGAGGCAGCTAGGGCAGTGGCAGCTACCAAATCGTTTCCTGGTGCGCTTAATAGGTTTAAGCCTTTTGTGCATACTTGCCTTCCATATTCTAAGACATCAGTTACTTTCGCATTACCTGATTTTTGTGTACAACCAAGTGATTTATCTTCAAGAGTAGAAATACCGCCTTGTTTATTACCAGGAGAAGGATTTTCGTAGATTGTTTGATTATGAGCCTTAAAATAAGCCTTAAAATCATTAATCAATTTAACAGTCTTATCAAATGTTTTTATGTCTTTACATCTATTCATTAAGATAGTTTCAGCTCCAAACATCTCAGGAACTTCAGTTAAAATAGTTGTGCCACCCTTAGAAATTAATAAATCTGAGAAAGCACCAACAGTAGGATTGGCACTAATTCCCGATAGTCCATCAGAACCACCACATTTCATACCAATGACAAGTTTACTTACATCAACATCTTCTCTTTTATCATTAGCACATTTTGTCACTAGCTCTTCAATTAATTCTAAGGCCTTGCTTACTTCATCATCATATTCTTGGGCAACTAGATACTTAATCCTATCACTATCATTATTAATATATGGCTTTAAAACATCGATATTAGAGTTTTCACAGCCAAGTCCTAACACAAGTACACCACCTGCGTTGGGATGATTGATTAAATCGGCTAGGATTTCTCTTGTGTTTTCTTGGTCATCGCCCATTTGGGAACAGCCATATGGATGTCTAAAGGCATAGATAGCTTCAACACTTCCTTTAATTAAAGATTGGGCCTTTTCTTCAATTAAAGAAGCAACAGAATTCATACAACCAACAGTAGGAATAATCCATATTTCATTTCTAACGCCTACTTTACCATTTTCTCTTAAATAACCTTTAAAAGTTCTCTTTTCACTAGCTTCTAATTCCTTAAAATTAGGATTATATGTATATTCTAGTAAATCATTCAAACCTGTTTTTAGATTATGAGTATGGACATGACTACCTTTTAAAATGTCTTTAGTCGCATTGCCAATGGGGTAACCATACTTAATGATAGGCTCTTTTTCTTTAATGTCTCTTAAAGAAAACTTATGTCCTTGGGGGATATCTTCAATTAGTGTGACGATATTTCCATCAACATCTAATTGACTTCCTTTGTTTAGAGGACTTAGGGCTACTGCCACATCATCAAGGGGATTAATTTTAATGAAACTGTTCATATTTTCTCCTTTGTGTAAGTACTTACATTTCACTTATAATCTAGCACAAAATATTTGATTAATCTACAGTTTTTTTCTAATTTATGTTATTTTAATAGTATAAGTGTAACTACTTACATATACTATGAACATTTACGACATTGCGAAATTATCAAAAGTATCTATTGCGACTGTATCTAGAGTAATAAATGGTAGTGATAGAGTCAGTGAAAAGACCAAGAAAAAGGTTGAAGATGTTATGGCTGCCTATGGTTATAAGCCTAATGTTTTTGCGCGCAGTTTAAATCTAGAACAGTCAATGGTAGTTGGTATTATGTGTCCTAATATTGCGGATAGATATATGGCTAAGGGGGTTTCTTTTCTAGAGAAACAATTAAGAAGCTATGGCTATGATTGTATCTTGATGTGTTCAGGTTATGATTTTGAATCTAAAGTTGAATGTGTTAAATCTTTGATAGATAGAAGGATTGATGCTCTATTTTTGGTTGGTTCTAACTATGCCAAGGATCATGGTAATAAGGATATTGAATATCTAAAGGATGCAGCGTTGAAGATGCCAGTAATCTTAATCAATGGTTATCTTAATTACGAAAATATCTATTGTGTCTTAACTGATAATAAAAAGGCTGTATATAAGGCTACTGATATGCTTATTAAACAGGGCAGGAAGAAAATTATTTTCTTGTTTGATTCATATTCCTATAGTTTGAAGAAGAAGATGCAAGGTTTTGAGTTGGCTTTAAAAGATAATGGTATTTTGATCGATAAGAATAATTTGATTTTTGTGCCTAATTCGATAATGGATACTTACAAAATTTTAGAAGAAAGAAACATTGAATTTGATGGGGTTATCGCATCTGATGATGCGATGGCAATTGGTGCCTTAAAATTAGCTTATTCAAGGGGTATAGAAGATAAAGTAAGTGTTGTTGGCTACAATAATTCTGAATTATGCCTGTGTTCTGTTAAAGAATTAAGTTCTATTGATTCTAAGATTGAAGACTTATGTGATTTAGCGGTAAAGACTTTGTTAAAGGTTATAAATAATGAAAAAGTTTCTAAGAAACAAGTTATTGATTGTGAATTTATTGAAAGGGGTAGTACAAAGCTATGAAAAAGTTTATGGATGAAGATTTCTTATTAGAAAATGAAGTAAGTAAGAAATTATATTTTGATTATGCATCTAAGATGCCTATTGTGGATTATCATTGTCATATTTCACCAAAAGAAATTGCTGAGGATAAAAAGTTCTCTTCAATAACAAAACTATGGCTTGGTGGTGACCATTATAAGTGGCGTTTGATGAGGGCTAATGGCGTTAATGAAAAATATATTACAGGCGATGGTAGTGATTTTGAAAAATTCTACTATTTTGCCAAGACTTTAGAAAAGGCTATCGGTAATCCTGTATATCATTGGTCACACTTGGAACTTAAAAGATATTTTGGTTATGATGGAGTCTTAAATAGTAAGACTTGCAAAGAAGTGTTTGAACTTTGTAACGAAAAGTTAAAGACAATGTCGGCTAAAGAGATTATAAGCGATTCTAATGTAAAACTTTTATGTACTACCGATGATCCCATTGATGATTTAAGGTATCATGATTTAATTAAAGAAGATAAAGGTTTTTCTACAGTTGTCTTACCAGCCTTTAGACCAGATAAGGTTGTAAATATCAACAAAGAAGAATTTAAGGATTATATTGATAAGTTATCTGATGTTTCAAATGTAAAAATTGAATCTTTAGATTCCTTATTAAAAGCACTTGATATCAGAATTGATTATTTTGTATCTAAGGGCTGTTTGGTTGCAGATCATGGTCTAGATTATTTGATGTATGAAGAAGGCAATGTAGAAGACATTTTCTTGAAGGCTATGAATAAAGAAATTTTAAGTCAAAAAGAGGTTGATGCCTACAAGACTTATATGTTGTTATATTTTTCTAAGAAATATCGTGAAAAGGGCATTGTGATGCAACTTCATTTTGGTTGTTTAAGAAATAATAATAGTTTAATTAGCACTCCTGATACTGGCTATGATTCAATTAATAATTATGCACCTGCTGATAAGATGGTTAAATTAATTGATCATATGAATTTAAATGGTTTGCCTAAGACTATCTTATATAGTTTAAATCCTAATGATGATGAGCTTATAGATACAATAATTGGTTGTTTCCAAAATGATGATTGTGTAGCTAAGATTCAACATGGCAGTGCTTGGTGGTTTAATGATAATAAGACTGGTATGCTTAAACAAATGAATTCATTGGCCAATGGTGGCTTGTTAGGCAATTTTGTGGGAATGCTTACAGATTCTAGAAGTTTTATATCTTATCCAAGACATGAATATTTTAGAAGGATTATGTGCAATTATATTGGCAGCTTAGTTGAAAATGGCGAGTATCCATATGATGAAGATAATTTAAAAGAAATAATTGAGGGCATTTCTTACAACAATGCGCTTAAATACTTTGGATTTGATAAGGAGATTAAATAATGTTTTCTATTAAAATTAAGGTTCCAGAAACAATAAAAGAAGAATTAAATGGTCGTTTACTATTCATCGCAGATAAGCCGAATAAGAAAAAGGATAAGCAATTATTTAATCGTATTTCTTTGAATGATGGTTGTCCTTTCTTTGGGGCTACTTTCTATGGTTTAGAAGCAGGTGATGAAATTGACCTTTTAGAACAAGCTAATCATATTTTGGGCTGGCCCTTTAAGTTTGAGGAAATTCCCCATAAGAAATTAGAGGTTCAAGCTTTCTTTATTCGCTATACTAAATACGAAAGAAGTGATGGTTATACTCTTTGGGGTATGGAAGACAACGGTGGTGGTGGCGACTTTAAGGAGAATCCATATAATCTTTATAGTGATGTAGTTACTGTTAACTATGGTAAACAAGAAGTTTGTTTAACTTTGGATAAGGAAATTGAATTGCCATATGAACTAAAAGAGGGAATGGTTAGCCAACAGGGTAATTATGAAGACAAAGAGAATATTAAGTATGTAAAGATTAAGTCTAAGTTATTATCAGACTTTTGGAATCATGATATGTATTTTGGGGCTAATGTCTTATTGCCACGTAATTATGATTCTAGTAAGAAGTATCCAATTCTATATTGGCAAGGGCATTGGCCTAAGGACAGAGTTCCTTTGCGTTACGGTCATGATGAAGAAAGTGATAAGGAATTTACGGAATTCTGGGATAATGAAGCACCTGAGATGATTGTTGTGTCTTTTAGAGATGCGAATATTTTCTATGATGATTCTTATCATGTTAATTCAGCTAATTTGGGTCCCTATGGTGATGCGTTAGTAACTGAGGCTATACCTTATATTGAAGAAATGTTTGGTGGTTATAAGGAAAGTGGCGCCCGTGCTTTAGCTGGTGGTTCTACTGGTGGTTGGGAGTCTATGGCTTTACAGCTTTTCTATCCAAAGTTCTTTGGTGGTACTTGGCCATTTTGTCCTGATGGTATGGATTTCCATGGTTTTCAATTAATTGATTTATATAATGATGATAATGCCTATTATTTAAATCATGAATGGTGTAAGGTTGAAAGACCTGCTTATCGTGATACTAGGGGTAATGTGATTTGGACTGTTAAAGATGAAAATGATTATGAACTAGCACTAGGTGGTGATAAGGCTCATGGTCAGGGCCAATGGGGCATTTGGGAGGCTGTTTATTCTCCGGTTGGTGAAGATGGTTATCCAATGAATGTCTTTGACCCATTTACTGGTAAGATTAATCGTAAGGTTGTTAAGTATTGGCATGACAATTATGATTTAAATGTTTATTTAAAGAAGCATCATAAAGAGATTATGAAGGATCTAAAGGGTAAGATTCATTTAAGAGGTGGTGATATGGATAACTTCTATTTGAATTTGTCTCAATGGGACATTACGGAAACTTTGGAGAAATATAAATATGATGGTTATTCTGTAACGTTTAAGAAGGGTGGCCATTCTTCTCATATCGCTTCTAAGGATTTAATTATTGAGATTGCGGATTATTTTAAGAAACAAGGTTATTAGGTGGGCTGAGGTCCACCTTTTTGGTATATAATCTTGGTATTGTTCTTTGAATGCTTATTTCTCAACTAGCGCCAAGAACCTTTTGGTGGGTTAACGAGGAGAAGGCTTATCGAATTTTTCGGCGGGTACCTTCCGTAGTGTCTACTGCGAATGGACTAACAAATATAGAAGTGATTCTAAAACAAATTTAGTCCAATAGATATGATTGATAATAATAGAAAGTTGAGAAAAATATATGTGCGGAATTATTGGTTGCGTAGGTTTTAATAATGCCTACGATGTAATAATTAAGAGTCTTAGTTTATTAGAATACCGTGGTTATGATAGTGTTGGTGTGGGTCTTTTTAATAGTGGCAAAATTGAAGTATTTAAAAAAGCTGGTAGAACTGCTGATTTAGAAGAATTATTGAAAGATAATAGTTTTAATTCTAAATGTGGCATAGGCCATACTAGATGGGCTACTCATGGTGTTGTTAGTGATAAGAATACTCATCCTTTTAAAGTTGGTAGGGTCACTCTTGTTCATAATGGGATAATTGAAAATTATAAAGAACTTAAGGAAGAATATCATTTGAGTGGTTTGAAGTCAGAAACAGATAGTGAAATTGTAGCTGCTCTTTTAAATAAGTTTTATGATGGTAACGTCTTAGAAACAATTACTAAGGTTTGTTCCCAGTTGATGGGTACTTATGCATTGTTGATGATGTTTAATGATAAAAAAGATACTATTTATGCGACAAGACATGTAAGTCCTTTGGTGTTTGGATACAAAGACAATGAGATTATGATTTCCAGTGAAGTGCTACCTTTAACTAATTACTTTGATGATTATAGTGTCTTGCCAGAAGATTGTATCTTAGCCACGAATGATAAAGCTATAGCTGTTTATGATAAGAATCTAAATAAAATAGATGTTAATTTTCAAAAGATAAATGAAAAGAATGTTAATGAACTTGGGGAATATAAGACTTATCTTGATAAGGAGATTCACCAGCAGCCTAAGGTATTAAGACATTGTTTAAATAATTATGTAAAAGATGATTTACCTAATTTTGGTTTTGATTCTTTAAAAAATATCAATAAGATATGTTTTGTGGCCTGTGGCACTTCTTATCATGCTTCTTTGATGGCTAAAAGTACGATAGAAGAGTATGTTAAGATACCAGTGATTGTTGAGGTTGCAAGTGAATTTATTTATCATGAGCATTTTATCGATGATAAGACTTTGTTGATTGCCTTGTCACAATCAGGAGAAACCATTGATACGATTGAAGCTGCAAAGTATGGTAAATCTTATGGTGCTAAGCTTTTGTCGCTTGTCAATGTTGAAAATAGCGAATTAGTTCATATTTCCGATTATCATTTATTGACATTGGCTGGAAGAGAAATGTCGGTAGCATCCACTAAAGCTTATACTTCACAGTTGTTGGTTTTGAGATTATTCGCTTATTATTTAGCTTTGATTAAAAATAAAATGACTAAAGATGAGGTTAAATCTAAGGTATTAGATTTATATAAGCTACCTTCGATGATTGAAGAAATCTTTACAAAGGAAGATGATATTAATCAACTAAGTAAGGTTTTGGTGGGAAAAGAAATCTTCATGATAGGTAGAGCTAATGATTATACAAGCTTATTAGAGGCGGCGTTGAAGATTAAGGAGTTAGCTTATATCAATGTGAATGCTTATATGGGTGGTGAGATTAAACATGGTCCTATTGCCCTTATTGATGATAAGACGGTGGTGATTGGTTTGAGTTTGGATGAAAAGCTTAACACGAAGATTGTTAGTAATCTAAAGGAATGTGAATCTAGAAAGGCTAAGATTATTCTTGTGACTGATGATAGATTAAATACGAATGTATTTGATGAAATCATTTTGATTCCTGATGGTGAAAAGGAAATAGAGGAGATGGCAAGTATTGTCATATTCCAATTGTTGGCTAAGGATTTAGCACTACTTCTTAATAGAGATGTGGATAAGCCTAGAAATTTAGCTAAGGTTGTAACTGTTGAATAGTATATAAAAGTGAGAAATAAGCATTAAAGGACAATATTTAAATGGTTTAGATAGTGTATATGCATCTTGTTTATAAATTTAAACTAGTCGAATTCGACTAGTTTAAAAATTTTGATTATAAGCTAATTATATAAATGGTGCCGACGATAGGATTTGAACCTACGACCTACGCGTTACGAGTGCGTTGCTCTACCAACTAAGCTACGTCGGCATAATAGGGTATAGACCCTATTTTTTTGTAAGTTTATATGCTTTTAACATGATGTCATAAAGATGTTTTACAAGTGAATTAATTTGATATTCAAATTGACCAATTAATTCTACAACTTCACCACCATATTGTTTCTTATAAGTATATAAGCCATAAGATTCACTCTTTGGATCAAAGTTACCAGTGATGCCATAGAAGTTGTAATAATCATAGCCTTCATTCTTACATAACTTGATAAGTTCGGCTACGATGATGTTGGAAGTGTTAAAGTGTTGTAAGTAATCTTCATCATTTCCTGCCAACAACATTATAGCTTCTTTGCCATAGGTTAATAGACAAACAACACTTAATGGTACTATCTTACCTTTTTCTTTTTCTAAAATATCTAATTGTTCAATAATCTTTTGATTAGAATTAATAGTAACCTTTTCTTCCTTGATTCTACCTGCATTAGAAGCTTCATGTTCCATTAGTTTTTCAACACGTTTACTAATTTTTAATATTTCTGTTTCGGCATTCTTACGGCATTTATCGACATCGATTTCCGCAACCATATATCTTAGGATTTTATCTTTAGAAAGAGCTGAATACATTTGTTTGTAGTAACCAAGAGGTCTATCGATAAAGCCTTTTCTAATTGAAGTTTTATTCATTAAATCTTTAAAAACTTCAATTTCGTCTTCTTTTAGTTCTCTAACATTAATCCCAAAGAAGTCTTTTTTATTGGCCCTTCTTTTAGCTTCTTTCTTAAAGCCCTTATAGATCTCACCAATAGTTTTATCTTTGATATTTAGTCTAAATAAGAAGCGTGGTTGTAAATTTTCATAATATAGGTTATAGCCTGTATGTTTATAGCCTAAAGAAACAAGCTGATTAACTACATCATGATTATCAAATCCATCTTCGATGATATTTCCGTCAATATCTCTATGGTTTAATAAAACATAGGGGTCCATGATTAGTTCAAAGACTTTCTTATTTTTTAAATAAGCTATAAGTTCTTTGTTTACCTTAGTTAATAATTCTTTGTCGTTATAATCTATTAAGAAGCCTCTTGGACAATAGGCCATATAACTGTTTAATAATGGCATTTTCTTTAATAGGAATAGTCCACAAGCTTTTATTTGATTATCTTCTTCATAAGCCAAATATAAGCCTTTCCAGTTAGTGTAAGATTTTAAATCTGCCCAGTTGCTTGTTTGATAAAAAGTTACATTGTCAAATGTTTTAGAGATACTATTAAAATCTTCTTTTTTAATTTCTTTTATCATTTTAATTTCCTTTTAAAGAACGGTGATATAAAATTCTTCTTCTAGCTTTTAATAGATTAGAAATAATCTTATTAGCTAGGGGTCTTGTGACAAAGTCAAATTCACCGACAAATTCTACAAAGTCACCACCAAATCTTAATTTAAATAAATAAATACCATAGATTTGACTATCTTTATCAACCTTTCCTTCTGATCCATAGAAGTCTACTATTGTATAGCCTTCTTTTTTGCTGTCTAAAAGAATGTGATAGTAAAGTTCATAGTTGGCATTTAAGAATAATAGTTGATCACTGTTGCCACCATGAATTGTCCATACCTTATCTTTAAACTTAGCTGTAATGATTGAAGATAAAACGATTCTTTCTTCCTTTAGTTCATCAACTTCAGTTTTTAGCTTAAGAATCTTATTTCTCTTTTGTGCTAAATCCTTTAATTTGTTCTCTTTCTTAGGACCATCAGGTCTTTGATTAACGGTATCGATTTCTTTATCAACAGCAGCTAGCTTATTATTAAAGATTTCTTTTAATCTATTAGAATTGATACTGGCTACATAGATGTCTGCTTCGTTCTTATTTTTAAGATTTTCATAGAAGTTTTTAAAGTAATCATAAGATTCTACAAACATCTTCTTTCTAAGGGAAGTTTCTTTCATTACCTTGTAGAAGTCATCTAGGGCACCATCTTCATTTTTGGTGATAGTTACCTCATAAGGGTTCTTATCTTTTAGAATTTTTTTAGTAGTGTTATGTAGATTCTTGAATAAGTCTTCTTCACTTTGACTAACATCTACTCTAAAGGTAAAGCGTGGTGCTGAGCTTTCTGTGAATTTAGTTGTGAAGCCTCTAAAATTACCGCCATTTTCTTTAAAGAAGTCAATTAGTTCAAAAGTATCATATGTCTCTATTCTGTTGGCATCACCATCTAGTTTGGCGATGATGATATCGGGGTTAATCTTAAAATAAAGACCATGGTTCTTTTTAGTATAAGTTTTTAATGTTTCAATTACGTTCTTTAATAGTTTTTTGTCACTGTAGTCACAAATAAAGCCTCTTGGACAATAATAGGTTGAATAGGGCCCAATTTTCTTTTCTAACATTAAGGCTGTAGCCTTTAGATTGTTGTTCTCATATAGGCCTAGGCAGTGGGGTATATATCCTCTGTTTTTTGATACGTCTTTCCAGGCGCTTGTTTGCATAAAATGTGACTTGTTACTATTAAAGACAAATTCGTCTAATGTCTTATCGTCTATTTCTTTTATTTCCATACTTGTTAATTATAACATTTACTTTATAAGGGATATGTTAAAATGAGTATAAGATGTTTGATGTAATTGTAATAGGTGGTGGTGTAACTGGATGTTCTATTTTAAGAGAACTATCTAAGTATGATCTAAAGGTTGCTTTACTGGAGAAGGAAGAGGATGTTTGTTCTGGAACTAGTAAGGCTAATAGTGCAATTGTTCACGCAGGACACGACGCAAAGAGTGGCAGTTTAAAGGCTAAGCTTAATGTGAGGGGTAATGAGTTGATAAAAGAGCTTGCCAAAGATTTAAATTTTGCTTACAAGAATAATGGTTCTCTAGTATTGTGTTTTGATGAAGAAGATTATCCAAAGTTGGAAGAACTTTATAATCGTGGTATTACTAATGGTGTCAAGGATTTACATATCCTAAAGTCTGATGAGGTTTTAAAGTTAGAACCAAATCTAAGTGATAATGTAAAGTATGCCTTATTGGCTAATACTGGTGCAATTATTTGTCCTTTTGAGATGAATGTTGCGCTTGCTGAGAATGCGGTGGCAAATGGCGCGGAAGTAATTCTTAATACTGAAGTTAAGGAAATTAAAAAAATTAATGATCATTATTTAATCAATAACCAATATGAAACAAGATGTGTTGTTAATGCAGCTGGTTTATATGGTGATGTGATTCATAATATGATTTGTGAGAAAAAAAGAACTATAACTGCTCGTAAGGGTGATTATTGTTTATATGATACTGACTTAGGTGATCTTGTATCACATACTATTTTTCAACTTCCTACTGCTAAGGGTAAGGGTGTTTTGGTTACACCTACTGTTCATGGTAACTTGTTGGTAGGTCCTAGCGCTACCGATATTGATGATAAAGAGGATACTGGCACTTATGCGAGTGATTTGGATTTTGTCTTAACTAATGCGCTAAAATCAGTTAAGTCTTTACCAAATAATAAGATTATTACATCTTTCTCAGGCTTAAGAGCTAAGGGTGATACAGGTGACTTTATTATTGAAGAGGCTAATGATAATTTCTTTGATGCGATTGGTATCGAGTCTCCAGGTTTAACTAGCGCTCCTGCCATTGGTGAGATGATTTGTGAGATGGTTGTTGAAAAGTTAAAACCAAGTCTAAAGGATAATTTTATTTCTACAAGAAAAGGTTTAGTCCACTTAAAACATTTGAGTTATAAACAGCGTGGCGAACTTATTAAACAAAATCCTTTATATGGCAATGTCATTTGTCGTTGTAATGATGTTTCTGAAGGTGAAATTATTGATGCGATCAATAGTCCAATTAAGGCTACTTCTTTAGATGCGATTAAAAGAAGAACTACTGCTGGTATGGGAAGATGTCAAGCGGGTTTCTGTTGTCCTAAGACAATTGAAATATTGGCTAGAGAATTGGGGGTTAAGGAAGAAGAGATTACTAAGAATAATGCGAAATCTAGAATGATTCTTGGAAAGTTAGGTGAAGATGATGAACTATGATGTTGTGATTATTGGTGGTGGTCCAGCTGGTTTAGCTAGTGCCTTAAGCATTAAGGAAGAGGGCATTGATTCTATTTTAATCATTGAAAGAGATGATAAGTTAGGCGGTATTCTTAACCAATGTATTCATAATGGTTTTGGCCTACATACTTTCAAGGAAGAGTTGACTGGTCCTGAATATGCAGCTAGATACATCGATAAGGTCAAGGAAGCTAATATCGAATATAAGTTGGATACAATGGTAATCAATATCACTAAGGATAAAGAGATTACTTATGTTTCTAAAAAAGATGGCTTAAATACAATTAAGGCTAAGGCTATTGTCTTAGCAATGGGTTGTCGTGAAAGAAGTAGAGGTGCCTTAAATATTCCGGGCTTTAGACCAGCTGGCGTCTATAGTGCTGGTAGTGCTCAAAAGCTTTTAAATGTTGATGGTTATCAAGTTGGTAAGGAAGTGGTAATTCTAGGGTCAGGTGATATTGGCCTTATCATGGCAAGAAGAATGAGTCTAGAGGGCGCTAAGGTCAAGTGTGTTGCAGAAGTCATGCCTTATTCTGGTGGTCTAAAAAGAAATATTGTTCAGTGTTTAAATGACTTTGATATTCCATTACTCTTAAGCCATACAGTAATCGATATTAAGGGTAAGGAAAGAGTTGAGGGCGTTGTCATTGCAGAGGTTGATGAACATCGTAAACCTATTAAGGGAACTGAAAAAGAATATAAGTGTGATACTTTATTACTTTCAGTAGGTCTACTTCCTGAGAATGAATTAAGTAAGATGGCTGAAGTAGAATTATCTAGAATTACTGGGGGTCCAATTGTTTCTGATAATCTAGAAACAAATGTTGATGGCATCTTTGCGTGTGGTAACGTCTTACATGTTCATGATTTAGTTGACTATGTTTCAAATGAAGCATCTAATGCCGGTAAGGGTGTTGTTAAATACTTAAAAGAAGGTAATGTTAGAAGCGATATGATTAAGATTAATACTAATAATGGTGTACGTTATAGCGTTCCTTCTTATATTGATATTAAACATTTAGATAAAACAGTACTTATCCGCTTTAGAGTAGCTGATGTTTATAAAAACAAGAATCTAGTTGTCTTTAAAGATGATGAAGAGATTAAAAGAGTAAAGAAGAAAGTGATGGCACCTGGCGAGATGGAACAAATCATCTTAACTAAAAAAGACTTAGAGGGTGCTAAAGAAATAACGCTTTCTTTGGAGGATTAGTATGGAAACTAAAGATATGATTTGTATTGGTTGCCCTTTAGGATGCAACTTAACTGTTAAAATTGATGGTGATAATATCGAAGTGAGTGGTAATACTTGTCCTAATGGTGAACGCTATGCCAAGAATGAAATAACTAATCCAGTACGCATTATCACATCTACAATTGATGTCCTTAATGGCAAAAGAGTTTCGTGCAAGACTAAGGATGCTCTACCTAAAGGTAAAATCTTTGATTGTATGAAAGAAATCAGAACTGCCAAGGTAAAAGCGCCTATCAAGATTGGCGATGTCTTAATTAAAGATGTTGCTCATACTGGTATTGATGTGGTAGCTACTAAAGATATTGATTAATATGAAAATGCAGGTAATGAAGTGAACCCCTAAAGTTGGACAAACTTAGGAGGTTCACTTTTTATATGAA
>ERZ1026772.340-NODE-340-length-35554-cov-6.316600_pt1 | contig 35554 bp, 30 predicted proteins | sample MGYA00380124_ERZ1026772 | MGnify/ENA primary metagenome ERZ1026772 (study PRJEB33269, sample SAMEA4719760) | human gut metagenome | biome: human-associated habitat; feature: organic feature; material: feces | place: Cameroon | collected 2013-10 ...
CAGGATTTTTATTTAAGAGTAAGCGAAGATTCTGCGCAGGAGTTTATCTGATATTTGATATCAGGAAAACAGGATATCAAATGATGAAGAAAGTCAGTAAAGGATGATGTGACGTAACTGTGAAGACAGGGAACAGTTATGTAATGGCTTGGAAAGGCATGAAGAAATGAAATATAAAGTAGTTGTATTTGGAGTGAAGGATACTTCGGAAAATATTGTGGAATTTATTCAAAGTCAGATCTGTCCGGTTGATCTGGTAATTACAATCAGCCCGGAGGTTACAAAGAAGAATCAGGTATCCGGCTACAAAGGTCTTTCTATTTTGACAGAGAAGTATGGGATTCCTGTTCATGAAGCGGACAGCTATTTCCTGACGGATGAGAAAACACAGAAGTTTCTGAAAGAGAACGAATTTGACATCGGAATTTCTATGGGATGGCAGAGGCTGATTCCGGAAAGCGTTCTGAGCTGCTTCCAATATGGCATTTATGGATTTCATGGAAACAGTGGATATCTTCCCTTTGGCCGTGGAAGATCCCCATTAAACTGGTCCATTATTCTGGGAGATACCCGGTTTAATTTAAACCTGTTCCGTTATGATGAGAAGGCGGACAGCCCAAATGTGTTTGCAACAGAGATGTTTTCGATTACACCGCATGATGATATCCGGACGGCACAGTATAAGAATATGATCTGTTCCAAGAACCTGATCCGTAAGCTCCTGCTTGCCTATCAGCAGGGAGAGATCAGGATCCGGACGGAGTCGAAGGATTTTGATTCCTGGTATACGAAGAGGACCGCAGCAGATGGAAAAGTGGATTTTCATGACAGAACACGCAATATTTATAATCTGATCCGTGGAGTGGCGGCACCGTTCCCGGGAGCCTATGCGTATGTCAATGAGAAAGATAAAATCACAATCTGGGAAGCCCATCCGTTTGATGAAATGATTGATTTCTCTGCTTATGCGCCCGGAGAAGTGATTGACCTGTTTGATGGTAAACTCATTATCCGCACCGTGGATGGATCGCTTCTGATTGACCGTTATGAGTGTGAGAAGGAAATTGGAGTTGGAGATATTCTTTCTTAAAGAATTTGAAAATTTTTAATGTTATTCTGAAGGTTGGAGAGTGCGAAAAATGGAAAAGCGAAAAATCGTATTTCATTTGAACTGTCTGGAACATGGAGGCGCAGAGCGGGTGGTATCGAATCTGGCCAATCAGTTCGGACAGGAAGGATATGAGGTAATCGTAGCGACAGAGTGGCAGGGAAAAGATGAATTTACTTTAAATCCTCCCGTACGTCGTGAAATTGTAGGTTTGAAGCCGGAGGATGAGAAGAAGTCCAGAGTTACCAGGTTCCTGCTTCGCATTAAATATTTGAGAAAGTTTCTTAAGAAAGAAAAGCCGGATATGGTGATTGCATTCATGCAAAGAGCCAATTACAGGGCATTGACTGCTACATGGGGAACGAATATTCCGGTTATTGTCTGCTGCAGGAATAATCCGGCGGTATATTACAGTGCAAAATCTGACAAAATTCAGATTCGGCTGTTATTTCCGAGAGCAGCAGGAGCAGTTTTTCAGACTTATCAGCAGAGGGACTTCTTTAAGCCATATTTACAGGACAATTCCTGTGTGATTTTAAATGCTTTAAATGACAAATATGCGAATGTTCCCAAACCTGAAACCCGCAGAAAAGCAGTTGTACAGTCAGGACGTCTCGTTGCATTCAAGAACCAGGCAATGCTGATTGATGCTTTTGTAAAGGTTCATGAGAAACATCCGGATTATATTCTCCAGTTTTTCGGCGGGGACTCCGGTGATAGAACCAAAGAAAAGCTCATAAAGAAAATTGACGACTATGGAGCGCAGGATTATATTATCCTTATGGGAGATTCCGACCAGTTGGAGAAGGATCTGGCAGATGCCTCTGTCGGTGCTTTTTCTTCGGATTGGGAGGGAATGCCGAATGCGCTGATCGAAGCAATGGCAATCGGACTTCCAATTGTGGCTACCGATTGTCCGTGTGGGGGACCGGCAGCGCTTATGACGAATGAAGTGGATGGTCTGTTGATTCCGGTGGGAGATACAAAAGCCATGGAAAACAGTATTAATCGACTGATTGAGGATCCGGCACTGGCAGAACGCTTTGGCGCGCAGGCTCACAAGATTGTTGAACGTGTGAATGTTCAGGCTATTTATGAGCAGTGGCGGGATTTCATCGAAGACCGTATTCAGGCCTGGAACCATTAAGATAAGACGAAAGGGATAAATTATGTTTTCGTATGCAGATTATAAAGAAATTATCCGCATAATTCAATCAACCGGGCGCCATATGAAATACCAGCAGGCACTAAACAGTGACCGGTTTGTCATTATGCGCCATGATGTGGAGTACAGTGTGGAGAGAGCCTATGAGCTTGCCAAAGTAGAAACAAGCATGGATTTTTCATCTACTTACTTTTTTCAGTGGACTAACAATACTTATAATATCCTTTCACGAAAGAATATGGAGCTGATTAAGGATATGCATGAACGCGGACATCAGATCGGACTTCATTTTGCACTGAACGGGCTGACGGATATGGAACAGATCCGGAAACAGATTGTCAAAGAGATGGACATGCTGACGGAAATGTACGGGTTCCATTTTGATACATTCTCGTTTCACAGACCGTCCAAGGATGTACTTCGGGAGAATATTAAGCTGCCGGGTATTCTGAATGCTTATCAGGATAATTTCTTTACTTTTGCAGAGAATGTAACAGAAGATACACCGGTGCAGGTGAAATATATGTCTGATGCCAATCATATCTGGAGATACGGTTATCCGGATGAAGCGAATATTACCGGCTATGATAAAGTACAGATTCTTACACATCCATTTGCATGGTGTAAGGAAGGATATGATAATTTCAATAATTACAAAGCTCTGATGAAGGAAAAGACCGCAGAACTCATCAATGGAATTGATAATGAATGCAAGGATTTCGGAGAATATAAGGACTGGTTTTTTGACCATGTCTGTACCTATTAACGGTTTGTAATAAGGAGCATTGGCATGTGTGGAATATGCGGCTTTATTTCAAAACAGAATATTACAGGGGATGAGCTTCATGTAATGAATGAAACCATGGTGCATCGTGGACCCGATGATGGTGGTGTAGAGATTTATCCGATGAAGCAGGGATATTCCATCGGACTTGCGCAGCGGCGTCTTGCCATTCTGGACTTATCTTCGCTGGGGCATCAGCCGATGCATTCGGCAGATGGCAGAGTGAGCGTGGTTTATAATGGAGAAATCTATAACTTCCGGCAGATCCGTGAGGAGCTGAAGGGATATCCTTTTGTTTCGGATTGTGATACGGAAGTCATTATTGCCGCTTATCTCAAGTGGGGGATTTCCTGCGTGGAGCATTTTAATGGCATGTTTGCGATCTGCCTGTATGATCGGGAAGGAGATACGGTATATCTGATTCGTGACCGTATTGGCAAGAAGCCTCTGTATTATGAGATTGAGGATGGCAATCTGTATTTTGGATCCGAACTAAAGCCGTTAATGAAACGTCCCGGATTCCGGGAAGAGATCCGTACCGATGTGGTGCCGCGCTTTCTTTATCAGCAATATATTGCGGAGCCGGACACGATCTTTAAGAATATATATAAATTACGTCCGGGAGAAATCCTGTCCTTTTGCTATGGAGAGGTGAAAACCTGGAAATACTGGGATATTAAGAAGGTTTACCATGAAATGAAGCAGCAGCCTGTAAGGGACTATGCGGAAGCAAAGGAGACCTTAAAGGAGCTTTTAAAGGAATCGGTAAAGAAGAGAATGATCGCCGATGTGCCTCTCGGTGCATTCTTAAGCGGAGGCTATGATTCTTCCCTAATGACAGCCATTGCACAGGAAATTTCGGATACACCGGTAAAGACCTTTACGATAGGATTTCCGGTAGAGCACTATAATGAAGCAGAATATGCCAAAGAAGTAGCGGAATTCCTGGGAACGGATCATACGGAGCTGTATATTGATGAAAATCAGATGTTTGATCTTGTCAGCAGTATTCCGACATATTATGATGAACCATTTGCAGATTCTTCCCAGATTGCCACCATGCTGGTATCGGAGCTTGCAAGAAAGCGGGTAACAGTTGCCCTTTCCGGTGATGGAGGGGATGAATTCTTCTGTGGCTATAATGTTTATGATAAGGTTCATCAGGCACAGCAGCTGGACCGGCTGGGAGGTATGACGCATGGTATTTGCAACATTCCGGGTATCTGCTCACTGAAGCTGGAAGAAAAGTTACCGTTTTCCGTACGTGCGATTGCAGGTAATCGTCCCAAGGAGACGAAAACACAGTTTGCTTATAATAAATATGAGCCCATTGCCCGTAGAATGGTTCAGGGAGAACAATTACCCTGTTTTTATCCGGTAGAAAGCAGTTACGACGTAAAGAACTGGCAGATCCGCCGGATGCTGCTGGATATGGATACGTATCTGCCGGGGGATATTCTCTGCAAGGTAGACCGTGCATCGATGAAGTATTCGCTGGAAGCGCGGTGCCCGATTCTGGATAAAGACGTTATGGAATATTCTTTCCGGATTCCCCATGAGATGAAATATCAGCAGGGAATTAAGAAAAAGATTCTGAAAGATATTGCGTATGATTACCTGCCGAAGGAGCTTTTGGAACGTCCGAAGACAGGATTTGCCGTACCAATGGATCAGTGGCTGCACGGACCGTTAAAAGAACAATTGTTATCTTATTCGGATAAAGCCTTTTTAAATAAGCAGGGAATTTTTGATCCGGAATATACCTCGATGCGGGTTGCACAGTATCTTGGAACCCGGGATGGTGGTCCGTCTACCGGTGCCAACTATTCCAAGCTGATGTGGGCGTTCTTTGTGTTCCAACAGTGGTTTGAAACCTATAGGAGATAGATAAAATGCATATTGCTTGTATGATCAGCTCTCTGATTAAGGGTGGTTCGGAGCGTGTGATGTGTAACCTTGCCGATTATTTCGTACAGCAGGGGCATCGGGTCACTCTTGTTACCCAGTACCGGAGGGAGGATGAATATCCCTTAAATCCGCAGGTGAAAAGAATACTGTCACAGATTACGGAAGAGGAAATGGGAAGTAACCGCATTTCGAACTTTATTCTGCGTTTTCAGAAGCTGAGAAATATATGGAAAGCAGAGAAGCCGGATGCCATTTTGGTATTTATCGGAAAGAATAATTTCATGGCACTTTTAACGGCATGGGGCCTGCATATTCCGGTTGTTGTGTCGGTACGGGCTGATCCAAATCAGGAGTACCCGAACCGGTGGATGCGTTTTATGGCGCGCCATCTGTTTAAGAAAGCAGCCGGAGTGGTTCTTCAGACCAGAGAGTGTATGGAGTTCTTCCCGAAGGCAGTGAAGCGTAAATCAGTGATTCTCCATAATCCTGTCAATGAGGTATTCTTTGAGAATCCTTATGAAGGAGAACGGGAACATACGATAGTCACAGTAGGAAGAATCGATGAGAACAAAAATCAGGCGCTTCTCTTACGCGCTTTTGCATTGATTGCAGCTGACTATCCGGACTATCAGATCATTCTTTATGGAAAAGGAGATCAGGAGGAGAACTTAAAGCAGCTTGCAGACAATTTAGGAATTGCGGACCGTGTCATTTTTGCCGGAAATGTATCTGATGTGGCTGATAAAATTAAAAAAGCAGGTGTTTTTGTATTAACATCCAATACGGAAGGAATGCCAAATGCATTGATTGAAGCTATGGTATTGGGACTTCCGGTTATTGCAACAGATTGTCCCTGTGGTGGACCGAGAGACCTGATTGAAGACGGTGTGAATGGTATATTAACCCCCGTTGGTGATGTGGATAAAATGAAAGAGAACTTGCAACATATATTAAATGACCTGCAAAATGCACTTCATATGGGGCAGACAGCAAGGGAAACAACCGCTATTTATCGCGAGAAAATAGTCTATCGTGAGTGGATGGAATATCTGCTGAAAATATCGGGGCAAAAGAAATAGTCCCGTAAAAACTGCAGACTGGAAGCAGCTTATAAACGATCTCAAGACGAAAAACGGAGAAAAAATATGTGTGGAATCGCTGGATTCTGCAATTTTCACGGCTCAGTGAAAATGCAGGAAGAAAATTTGGAAAAAATGAAACAACGAATGCTTCACCGTGGTCCGGATGCAGGAGGAAGCTATATTTCGGAAGATGGCAAAGTGGCACTTGGACATCGCAGATTATCCATTGTGGATCTTTCTGAAGCCGGTCTTCAACCCATGAAATCCCATAGCGGGCGTTACGTTATGGTTTATAATGGAGAGATCTATAATTATAAGAAGCTTTCCCAAAAGCTTCTCAATGAAAAGAAGGTGGACCGGTTCCGGGGAACCTCCGATTCTGAAGTGATTCTGGAAGCATTTGAAGCTTATGGGGTGGAAGAGACGATTGCCCAGTGCAAGGGAATGTTTGCCATTGCACTTTATGATACGAAGGAACAGAAGCTGTATCTATTACGTGACCGTATCGGCGAGAAGCCCCTGTATTATGGTTTTATGGGCGATACCTTTGTATTTGCTTCCGATGTAGCCTGCATTGCAGCCCTGGATGGATTTCAGAATCCCATTCATAAGGATGTACTTGGAATTTACTTTATTCATGGATATATTCCGGCTCCCTATTCCATTTATGAGAATATCTATAAACTGGAACCGGGATGCATTCTTGAAATTAAATCACCTTTTAATAAATATGATATTTCGACCTACTGGTCTATCAAAGAGGTGGCGCAACATGGACAGGAGCATCTGTTCAAGGGAACCTATGAAGAGGCGGTGGATGAACTGGAACGCCTGTTAAAGGCATCCATTCAGGATCAGATGATGGCGGATGTACCGGTTGGCGCCTTTTTATCTGCAGGAATTGACAGCAGTACGGTAGTTGCCCTGATGCAGTCGCTGTATCCGGATAAGGTGAAAACATTTACCATTGGTATGGAGGATGAAAACTATAACGAAGCCGTCTATGCGAAGGAAATTGCGGCTCATCTGGGAACCGAACATACGGAACTATACATTACAGAGGAGGATGCCAGAGGCGTTATTCCGAAGATACCATTTATCTTTGGAGAGCCGTTTGCAGATTCCTCACAGATCCCGACTTATCTTGTGAGCAGGATGACAAGGGAGCATGTGACGGTATCTCTTAGTGGAGACGGCGGGGATGAATTGTTCTGCGGATATAATTCCTATGCTTCAGTGGACAGGATCTGGGGTAAGATGAAGAGTGTGCCATATGGAATCCGGAAACGGGCAAGCGAACTGGTACTGCATAGCCCGCTTTCCAATAAGGAAATTTACCGGGTCAAGGGAACACTTCTTGGTGCCAGGGGAGCATCCGATCTTTACCGGTTATCCATGGAAAGGGAACCGTTAATTAAGGATATTACATTATCTAAGAAAGAAATTCCATATAAATACACCGAGTATGATCCGGGATTTTTAAAAGAAACGAACCATAATATCATGTTGATGGACATGCTGATGTATCATCCGGATGATATTCTTGTGAAAGTAGACCGGACAGCGATGGCAGTTTCACTGGAAACCCGTGTTCCAATGCTGGATAAAGATGTGGTAGAATTTGCATGGACCCTTCCGGTTGAATTTGAACGTCAGAACGGTGTAGGCAAACGGATCTTAAGAGATGTCCTGTACCGTTATGTTCCGAAAGAAATGATGGAACGTCCCAAAAAGGGATTTTCCATTCCGATCCAAAAATGGCTGAAGGAAAAGGAACTTCGTGAGTGGGCAGAAAATCTGATTGACCGGAAGACACTCTGTCAACAGGGCATTCTCAATCCGGATGTTGTCTGGAAAATGTGGACAGACTTTATCGAAAAAGATGAATGGAGAATTCAGATCTGGTATGTTCTGATATTCCAGGAATGGATGAGTTATGTACTTTAATTCCTATGTATTTATCCTGTTCTTTCTTCCTCTTTCTGTGATCGGATATTTTCTGTTGCAGAAAAGAGGATGGCGAAAGGCGGCAGCTGTTTATATCATCGGAATGACACTGTGGTTCTGCGGATATGGAAATCCGTGGAATGCAGTGATTTTTGTATTACTTATTTTTATGAACTATGGCTTTGTTATCCTGCTCAGGCAAAAGAGGAATCATACAGAGGCTGCCGGCAGGGATGAAAGGGTAAGTGATACGAAAAAAGGGAGCAGACAGAAAAAATGGGTACTCACTGCAGCAATTTTACTGGATGTTGTGATTCTGATTTTTTTCAAATTTTCCGGCAGGCTTCCCCTTGGAATCAGTTTTTATACCTTTCAGTTAATTGCGTACCTCGTGGATACCTATCGTGCAAAGTGTGAAGATCAGACCTTTTTTGAGTATCTGCAGTTCATGTGCTTCTTTCCACGATTCCTGCAGGGACCCATCGTGCTTCAGGAGGATTTTATTCCGCAGCTCCGGGCAGAAAACAGGAGCATTCTTTCCTATGATCATTTAGGAAGAGGGCTTTACAGCTTTGCCCTCGGACTTGGAAAGAAGGTTCTGCTTGCAGATTCGCTTGCGAAAATTGTCAGTCAGGGATATGCAGATGTGACAGCACTGAATTCAACAGAAGCGCTGCTTGTTATGGTCTGCTATTCTCTGCAGCTTTATTTCGATTTCAGTGGCTATTGTGACATGGCATCCGGAATTGCCCTGATGTTCAATCTGAATCTTCCAATGAACTTTAATTCTCCATACAAGGCGGCTTCCATATCGGAATTCTGGGATCGCTGGCATATGACACTGACCAGATTCTTTACACGATATGTGTATATTCCGCTGGGAGGGAGCCGCAAGGGAACGGCAAGAACCTTACTTAATATTATGATTATTTTCTTATTAAGTGGTTTCTGGCATGGAACGAACTGGACCTTTCTTGTCTGGGGGGCACTCCATGGTCTATGTATGGTCTTTGAACGGGTTACCGGATATGAGAAGTGGAAAATTCCTCATGTGCTGAAGGTGGCATGGAACTTTGTACTCACGACCTTTGCGTGGAGTATTTTTCGGGCAGAGTCTCTGTCACAGGCAGGACAGCTTTGGAACCGTCTTTTCACCGGTGAAATCGGTAAGATCAGCGGGCAAATAACAAGTGTTTTTAATGATACAATGGAAATCCGGCTTCTCGTCAGAATGAAGCTTTTGCCATTTCTTTCGGGACATCCTGGAGTGCCGGCAGTGGCGATGACCGTGGTGCTTCTGATTGCTTGCTTCTTTATGAAAAATACCATGCAGAAGACAGAACAGATGAAATGGAATGCATGGAAGATGCTTGTGACAGTGGGACTAATCTTCTGGAGTGTGATGTCGCTTGCAGATATTACACAGTTTTTATATGTAAATTTCTAAGTATTGATGAAATAAAACAGATAAAATGAAATTTGGATTTAATTTTTCGAAAACCATGACCTGTTAAACTAAAGTAAGAAGTGAAATCAGATAAATTCGGGAAAGGAGGACAGCAGAGTGAAAACAGTACGATCAGCAGATCTGTATACAGAGCCTGCAGAAACTACGGAATCCGGGAATGATCATAAGGCAAAACGCTGGTTTTACAGTGCGGTAGCATTGTTGGCGGTTTTGCTCATTGGCATGGCTGCCGTAGTAATTATTGTGGATCCTTATTTTCATTATCACAAGCCACTGTCCTTTTTGTCCTACCGGATTTATGAGGAACGGTATACGAACGACGGGATTTCCCGGCATTTCACATATGATGCGGTGATTACAGGAACCTCCATGTCCCAGAACTTTAGGACGAGTGAACTGGATGAACTGTTTGGAACACAATCCGTGAAGGAGCCGTTTTCCGGCGCAGGGTTTAAGGAACTGAGTGAGAATCTTGACCGGACATTGCAGTATGGTCAGAAGGTTAAGATGGTGGTAATGCCGCTTGACTACAATGCACTTCTTCAGGATGCCGATTGGCAGAAATATGAGGAATATCCGACCTATTTGTATGACAATAATATATTTAATGACACGCGTTATGTATGGAATAAAGCTATTTTTTATCATGGAGTGGTGGCAGATCTGCTAAGAACTTTAAGCGGAGAACCAACGACTGCCATGGATGAATATTCTTCCTGGGTGCGCGAAACCGGACTGGAACATATTATGGCATCTTATACCAGGGCGGATCAGCATCCGGTGGATGATCCTTCCTTTAATGAGGAAGACCGCAGGATGGTGGAGGAAAACATTACAAAGAATATTATTGATCTGGTTAACCGTTATCCGGATACGGAGTTTTATTTTTATTATCCGCCATATAGTATCTGCTACTTTGACGGACTTCATTTACAGAATGCACTGACAAAGCAGCTGGAAGCAGAGAGGCTGACGACAGAGCTTTTGTTGCAATGCCCGAATGTGAAGCTGTATAATTTCTTTGACCAGACACAGGTCATCTGTAATCTGGATTACTATAATGATACGGTACATTATTCTGCAGAGGTAAGCTCCTTGATTCTGAACTGGATGAAAGAAGGAACAGGTCTTGTCACGAAAGACAATTATGAACAGAGGCTATCGGAAGAAGCAGAGTATTTCAATCATTATGATTATGACAGTATTTATGAACACTGAGGGAGGTGACTCCATGATAATCATTCGTATGTCCGGCGGTCTGGAGCGACAGATGTTTCAGTATGCTCTGTATATGAAACTGACTGCAATGGGACGAGAGGTAAAGTTTGATGATATTAATGAATATCGGGACGATAGGGCAAAACCGATCATGCTTTCGGTGTTTGGACTTTCCTATCCAAGGGCAACATGGAAGGAAATCAACGTATTCACCGATGGCTCTACGCGGCTCCTTGATCGTCTGAGGCGCATGCTTGGCCGGCGCAGAACGAACATTTACCGTGAAAAGGGATATTATGATCCGCAGATTCTGACGATGGAGAGTGCCTATCTGGATGGGAACTTTCAGAGTGAGAAATACTTTGAAGATATTAAGAAGGAAGTGCATGAAGCATTTTGCTTTCCGGATCTTTCCACAATGCATCTTCCACAGCCCATTTATGATTCCACATTGGAACTGCTTACCAGAATCAGAAATACCAATGCGGTGGGAATACATATCCGCAGAAGTGATTCAAGACCCAATGAAGAGCTATATGAAAACATCTGCACGCCGGAGTATTATCGCGCCGCGGTAAACTATATACAGGAGCGCTGCCCCGATGCAACCTATTATATTTTCAGTAATGAACCCAAATGGATTAAAGGCTGGATGAAGGATTTGATTAAAAGCCAGATTACGGAGGAAATGACGCGGGAAGAGGTTCAGGTAATTCGCAGGCGGTTTGTTATGGTGCAGACGAACACGGAGTACACTTCTTACCTGGATCTGTTGCTTTTGGAATCGTGTAAGCATAATATTATCTCCAATTCCAGCTTCAGCTGGTGGGGAGCATGGCTGAACGAAAACCCGGATAAAATAGTTATTGCCCCCATCCCGTGGATGAACAACTCCCAGGGGGAGGAGATTTATACAGAAGGCATGATTTTAATTAATGGAAAGGGTAAAGTGGAACACAGGGTAAAGTAAATGGATATTATTCGTATGGAAGGCGGATTGGGAAATCAGCTTTTTCAGTATGCGTTATATTGCCAGCTGCAGTCAATGGGAAGAACTGTGAAAATGGATGTGACAACAGAATATGGGCGGGAACACGACAGAAAGCATATGCTTTGGGCATTGAATGCAGTATATGAAGAAGCCACACAGGATGAAATCAACCGCCTTACAGACGGATTTATGGATCTTCCATCCAGAATCCGCAGAAAGATAACCGGCCGCAGAACGAAGAAATATGCAGAAGCGGATAGCAATTTTGATCCTGAGGTACTTAAGAAAACACCGGCTTATCTGACAGGATATTTTCAGAGTGTCCGGTATTTTCCCGATGTTGCGGATAAATTGCGAAGAGAACTGGTTTTTTCACCCGATATTTACAAAGATATACCGGAAGCACTGGCAGATAAAATCAGGGAATACAAAAGCCGGATTGAACAGACAGAATCCGTGTCACTTCATGTACGAAGAGGGGATTATCTGGAAAATCCGAAGATTTACGGTGTAAGCTGTACGGCAGAATATTACCGCGCAGCAGTACAGTATATCAGAAAGCACCATCCGAGTGCGCAGTTTTATGTATTCACCAATGATGCGGAGTGGACCGGAAAGTGGATTTTGGAAAATTTCGTCGGTGATTTTATCCTGATTGAGGGAACAAGTGAAGAAACCGGATATCTGGATCTGATGCTGATGAGCCGTTGTAAACATCAGATTATGGCCAATTCCAGCTTCAGCTGGTGGGGAGCCTTCATGAATCAGAATGAAGATAAACTGGTGACTGCTCCGGATCCCTGGTTTGGAGACCGGGATTTTCATGATATTTATACCGAAGAAATGATCCGGATATCTCCGGATGGGGAGGTTTGTGCGCATGAATGAAAACCCATTGGTTTCAGTGATTATTACAGCCTATAATGTGGAAAAATATATAAAGCAGTGTATTGAAAGCCTCCTTGCACAGACATTTTCTCCGATTGAGTTCATTCTGGTAGATGATGGATCTACAGACCGGACAGGGGAAATATGTGATGAATACGCACAGGCAGACAGCCGGATTCATGTGATTCACCGTGCGAACGGAGGACCGTCTGCGGCACGTAATGCGGGACTTGCCATAGCCCGTGGAAAATATATCGGATATGTCGATGGGGATGACTGGATTGAGCCGGAGATGTACCGGAAAATGTACGATGCCTGCGAAGAAAACCGGGCACAGATGGCGATTTGTTCCTACCGGCAGTGCGGAGAGGGCGCAGAGGAAAGCAGACCCACAGGAAATGTGCTTGTCCTGTCGAGAATGCAGGCCATGGAACTGTATATTATGGGTGATAAGCAGTATCACATTTATAATTCGGTCTGGAGTAAGCTGTTTTTAAGGAGTCTTATTGATGATCTCCGCTTTCAGGAAGGACATAAATCGGAAGATATTATGTATACAACCTGTACACTGGGTAAAGTTGAAACATGTGTATTTATTGATGAACTGCTTTATAATTATCGTACAGACCGGGTCGGCAGTATTATGAACAGTAAGCTGGAGGAAAGAAGATTTGCTGATGAGATCCCATTCATACGGGAACAGATTGCATATCTTAAGGGACTTGGAATGGTGGAACTGTCTGAGAAAGCTTCCTATCAGTTTTACCGTCGGCTGCTGTATTATTATCTGGATTTCCGAAAGCGTAAAATGAACAGGGCAGCCAGACGGATTATCCGCTTCCTGCGGGAAGAAAAGGCAAAGATTGCCCAGGTTTATAAGAAAGAGTATGTACCTGCGGGTGATAAAGTAAGAATGCAGATCGCACTTCATATACCGGTGCTTTATTATGTGTTGTGCTGTCTGTATGATAAATTTATTATTCCATTGAAACAGAAATAGGATTGTGAGTAAATGAAGAATAGAATTACCAGGAATACATTACAAAATATAATTATCGTATCGGTCAGCATGTTGTTTTATCTTTACTTTGCCTGGCATGACGGAGTAGTGATCTGTGAAGACTCGCCGACCTACATTTATATGAGCATTACAAGAGAACCGCTATATCCGTTGCTGCTGGCAATTTTAAGAAGGGTATCCGGGGAAGGCTATCTGTTTATAGCGGTTGTCCTGCAGAGTATTCTTGCTGCAGCGGCAGGTGTATGTATCCCACTGTATCTTCGAAAGGAGCGGCAGGTATCGGCAGCCGGTGCTTATCTTTTAACAATGATACCATTGGGATGCTCACTTCTGTGCCGGTTTGCCGCTAAAAGGGCATCCATGTATTCCAACAGTATTCTGACCGAAGGTATTGCGTGTTCCCTGTTCCTGATATTTATTCGTTTTCTTCTGGAGTATCTTCTTCATAAACAATGCCGGCCTCTGATATATGCGGGTATTCTTTCTTTTCTGCTGATTTCAACGAGAAAACAGATGTATTTTACGGTTGTATTGCTGTTTCTGGCAGTTATTTATGTGAATCTGAACCGGATTCATATTAAAAAGGGCATTCTGTTGGCTTTTTTGTGTGTGGTGGCGGTGCTGGTGTCCAATAAGGTCTTTGACAATGTATACGGGTACGCACTCAGGGGAACGGTGCACCATCATTCGGGAGACGACCGGTTCCTTGCAACCGTTGCCTTTTATGCCTCAGAAAGAGAAGACGGAGAGCGGATTACCGATCCGGAAGCCAGGGAACTTTTTTATGAAATCTATGATATCTGTGAATCCAAAGAATATCTGAAACATTCTGCAGGAAATACCTGGAAGCAGAGGGTAACACATTTCGGAGACTCTTATGACCGCATACAGATCGATACCATGTGGCCGGCAGTGGAGCGGTACGTGGAAGAATACTATGACACAGAGGATGTGGCAAGGGAAAAGAAGGTGGATGAGATTACGCAGAGGATAACCATTGATCTTCTTCCTGCAGTCAGCGGAAAGATCTTCAGGACGTTTGCTGATAACCTGTGTTCCGGGTTTGTTACTACAGTGGCGAAGGTTCATCCCGTACTGATCGGGTATTCGGTGCTTATATATGCCGCCTATATTGCGATGCTGCTATATCTTGGGATTTATAACAGGGGATCAACCGCATTCCTGTTTGCAGCAGTTACCCTGGTTTCAATCTGTCTGAATGTAGGCCTGGTGTCCATGGTGATCTTTTGCCAGACCCGTTATACCATATATAACATGCCGTTGTTTTATATGAGCCTGCTTTTAATGATTAAAGAACTGTATAAAATGAAAAAGTCATGCACAGCCTTCCGGAAACCTTGAGGACGGAGAGCTGTGCATGTTTGCTTATGATGGATAAGTGTGATATAATATTTTGATCTATGCAGTATATAGGAAAATATAAAAATTACAAAGACAAAGGTAGAATAGAGATGAAGCAACCCGGCCTGTTACAGAAAATAAACCAGATCTTTGATAAAAAACAGAAGCATCAGCTGGTTCTTTTAGGAATCATGATTTTTATCGGAGGATTTCTGGAGACACTGGGCGTCAGTACGATGATTCCGGTAGTAACGGTACTTCTGACCCCGGAGAAGGTGCAGGAATATATTGATAAATATGACTTCTTAGACAGAATCTGTGAGGCATTGCATATTACCAGTGTGAATCAGGTGGCGGTATCCTTACTGCTGCTTTTGATGGCGGTGTATGTCATCAAAAATGTTTACCTCCTGTTTCTGGTTTACCGGCAGAATACATTTATAACCCAGAACCGTAATAATATGATCAGCCGTGTTATGGCGGAATTTTTAAACCGGCCGTATGAGCAGTATCTGGGAGCTGATATTCCTACTGTATTCCGTATCACGGACAGTGATATTCCACAGACCTTTTCGCTGATGCTTGCATTGCTGTCACTGGCATCGGAGGTTGTGGTATCCTGTCTGATCTTTCTTGTGCTGCTCATTCAGAATGTACGGATGACATTGTTTGTGATGCTGGTATTCGGAGTTCTGACACTGGTTATTGTCAAGGTGCTGAAGCCGCGGTTGAACCGGATCGGAGCCAGGAATCAGGCCATTCAGTCCAGAATTGCCAAGTGGCGTATTCAGGCAACCTACGGTTTGAAGGATGTAAAGGTACTGAACAGGGAAGAATTCTTTGTAAGAAACTATTATGAAACCGGTAAGACCGGTGCAAATGTGGCAAGAAGTTATGCGGTATTGAATAATACACCGCGTCTTCTCATTGAAACTATTTTTATTGTCAGCATGCTCAGCTACATTGCTGTTTATATTAATGGTGGAGGAGATGTGTCGGAAATGATGACTACAATTGCAACCTTTGGTGTGGCTGCAATCCGCGTGCTTCCGAGTGTAAACCGTATTAATACTTATATTACCGAGATTGCTTATACAACACCAAGTCTTAACTTTGTATATGAAAATCTGCAGCAGGGCATGAAGACGGATGCCATGCTTGCAGAACGCAGGGCTAATTCACAGAAAGAAAAGCTGAAGCTGGATGATAAGATTGAACTGAATCATATTTCCTTCCATTATCCGGACTCGGATAAGAATATCTTTACGGATGCCCATATGGTAGTTCCGAAAGGAAAGTCCGTGGGTATTATGGGGTCTTCCGGTGCAGGTAAATCCACGATTGTGGACATTTTATTAGGACTTTTACATGCGCAGGAGGGGCAGATTACCTGCGATGGTGTGGATATCTTTAAAAATTATGAATCCTGGCTTGCACAGATCGGTTATATCCCCCAGAGCATTTATCTGATTGATGAATCTATCCGGGAAAATATTGCATTTGGTATTGATGCGGATAAGATTGATGAAAAACGTATCTGGGAGGTGCTTGAAGAAGCACAGTTAAAGGAATTTATTGAAGAGCTTCCCGAAGGACTGGATACAACGATCGGAGACCGGGGAATCCGCCTGTCCGGTGGACAAAGACAACGAATCGGAATCGCGCGTGCATTGTATCATGATCCGGAAATTCTGGTATTTGATGAGGCAACCTCAGCACTTGATAATGAAACCGAGGCGGCCGTTATGGAAGCTGTCAACAGCTTCCACGGTAAGAAGACGATGGTAATTATTGCCCATCGGCTGAATACCATTGAGAAGTGCGATATCATCTATAAGGTTGAAAATGAGAAAATAGTGGAGACAGCATTATGATAGCGACAGAAGTCGGAGCCGGCGATGGCCTTGGCAACCAGTTATTTCGATATGTTACATTACGCTGCATGGCACTGGATCATCATATGGACTGGGGGATTGCAGGCAGTGAAACAATGGCCAATAATATGCATAGCAGCTGTGGCCTGTATTTCATGGATCTGGATTACGGAAAAGAAGTTCCGGGGGATCAGATGAAACGATATAACGAGAAGGAAGACCGGATTTTTATCGGAAATTCCAGACATGATCTGACTCATGGCTGTTACGTGACCGGAGTGGATGAGAACCTGCTGCACCCGGAGGACAATACACTGTATTGGGGAAATATGCAGGCGGAACGCTATTATATCAGGCATAAAGAAGAGATCCGGGAATGGCTTAAGGTTAAGGAAGAGTATGACTGCAGGGAATTTGGCAGGGACAATCTCTGTATTCTTCATCTGCGCTGCAGTGATTATCTGGATTGCCCGGAGCTGTATCTTCGGAAGAAATACTGGATGGATGGCATGCGGAACATGAAGAAAATCCGGCCGGATATGGAATTTATGATCATCACTAACGATGTCAGGGAGGCATCACGTATCCTTCCGGGAATTCCTGCTTATAACTTTGACCTTGCCAAAGATTACTCCATTATTAAAAATGCGAAATATCTGCTGCTTGCCAATTCCTCTTTTGCATATTTTCCGGCTTTTACAAGTACGACGGTCCAATACATCATTGCACCGAAATACTGGGCAAGACACAATGTATCAAACGGATACTGGGCATCTGAACAGAATATTTACGAGGGATGGCATTATCAGGATCGTAAAGGGAAAGTATTTACCGGTGAGGAATGCCGGGAAGAACTGGAACGATATAAGAAAACCTCAGCGTTATACAGAAGACGGAATGTTCCGTTAAAGGGAATTCGGAAGGGCACAGAGACGATTAAAAGCAATGTACGTTACCATATGTATCATGTTCTGCGGTTATGGCGGGGCTTAAAGAGAAAGGTAAAACTTTTATGGAAAAAATCTTAGAGCTGCCTGATGTAACACTGGCGGCAATGACGAGTGTGAAAATCTATGAAACCGTGAAAGCCCTGGAATACAGTATGAAGGGAGTTCATTTTGGTGAAGTTGTACTGATTACCCATCGAAAACCGTTCTTTTTGCCGAAAGGAATTACCTACCGCCATACGGATAAGCTCACGGATATTGATTGTTTTAATTATAAAACTGCCTACGAACTGGGAGATTATATTCATACTGATTATGTACTGCTGGTGCATTATGACGGGTTTGTGGTACATCCGGAAAAATGGCAGGATGAATTTTTAAAATATGACTATATCGGGGCACCCTGGCCGATTCCGGCAGATGGAAAACAGCATTGCTATCATGATATTTACGGAAACTGGTGCCGTGTCGGGAACAGTGTTTCCCTGCGCAGCAAAAGACTTCTGGAGTTTCCGCGACAGGCGGATCTGAAGTGGGAGAAGGACGAAGAAGGATTCTACAATGAAGATATCTTTCTGTGCTGCCGCCATAAGCATGACATTGAGGCTGCCGGAATGCAGATTGCACCGATTGAGGTCGCAAAATATTTCAGTCATGAGCATCCTGTTCCGGAGATTGCAGATGTGGATGCACCATTTGTTTTTCATAAGTGGTGGGGAAGAAATGAACAGTATCCGAAGTTCCAGAATCCATGGACAAGGCGTTGGATGAAATTAAAAGAGTTGATCCGGCCATTATTATTCTGGCGACATGCAGGAAGGTAAAGGTATACGTATGGTTTACGATTGCATTCCATTTTTTAATGAACTTGATATTCTGAACCTGAGACTCCATGTTCTGGATCCTTATGTAGATAAATTTATTATTGAAGAGGCTACGGTAACATTTTCGGGAGAACCTAAGGAATTGTGTTTTGAAAAGAATAAGGAAATGTTCCGGGAATTTTTACCGAAGATTGAATACATTGTGGTGGATAATTCTCCGGTGAATACCACGACACACCTGAGAGATAAATTTCAGAAGAATGCCCTGGAAAAGGGACTTGCGGATGCGGGGGAGGAGGATATGATCATCTTAAGCGATGTGGATGAAATCCCGAATCCCAAGGTCATACAGGAACTGAAAAAGCACTTTGACCCGGATAAGGTGTACCATCTGGCCCAGAGAATGTTTTACTGTTACATTAATATGGAGGAAGTCTCAGGAAACCTTCTTTCCATTACGGGGGAATTTCCCGGGGTGGAGCGCAGAATGTGGCTCGGGACTAAAATTTTTGCAAAACGAAGTATTCCGAAGGATGGAATTATCCAGCTCCGTGAAGCAGAGGTCACGGCAGAGAATGCGGTTCGTGTTGCAGATGGCGGATGGCATTTTGGCTATATGGGAAGCCGGCATGAAGCAGATGTATCTAAGAGAATTGGAGACAAAATCGTTGCGGCCGCGCATCAGGAATACAATAAGCAGGACATTCTGGCAGAGGCAAAATACCGCCTGATGCTGGGAGAAGATATGTTTGGAAGAAATGCCAGATTCGAACGGGTGGAAGTCGATGATTCCTATCCGGAATATCTGCTGCAGCACCGGAAGGATTATGAGTATCTGATCATGCCGCCGATCAGTAAAGGCAGACAGCAGTATATCAGAATCAGTATGAAGGTAAAGCGTATTTTCCGGAAGATCTGCCGCAGAGTACGCAGGATCTTTCAGAAATAGAAATATACCATATTACACTACTGTAGGATACAGGAGGTAATGAATGAATCAGAGAAATAAAATTGCGACAATATACGGACTGTGGTTTGCGGATCTTGTTGGAATTGTGATTTCCTTTGTGCTTGCTACGTATATCCGTTTCCGGAATTTCAAGGATATGGAGGATAAAGGAATCCACTTTCAGGTGTGTCTGCTGCTTTTGCTTGTCTGTACGATTTATACGTTTTTCCTTGACTGGAATCGTGATTTTGTCAAGCGGAAGACTGCAAAGGAATTTGCTGCAATCATTCAGTATGAATGTATCATGATACTGGGCGTACAGCCGATCATGTATTTTCTGAAGTGGTCGGACAAGTTTTCCCGCTGGGTGATGATCATTTTTCCGATTGTGAATATCCTTGTTACGCTGCTGATGCATCTTGCAATCAAAAAAGCGGTAAAGCTTCATTACAGGTCGGAATTATCGAGAATCAAGGTTCTTGTGATTACGCAGCATTCCCTGCTTGATGAAGTGATGGGCAAACTTAAAAAAGAACTTGATGTAAGCTATCAGATTGTGGATGCGGTATGCATGGAGGATCTGAAACCGGATTTTCTGGAAGAGACAACACAGATGGCATTGGACGAGGTATTTATCTATGCTCCGGATATGCAGCAGAAGCAGGTGCAGGAAATTATCGGAAGCTTTGATGAAATGGGGGTTAACTGCCATTACTGCGTCGAATTGCCCGGAGCAGACAGTAACCGGACCAAAATTGACAGCTTTGGCAATTACTCGGTGATAACTTATACAAGATTCCGAAGCAGCTACAAGAGATTATTAATCAAGCGTGTAATGGATATTGTCGGAGGGCTGGTGGGACTATTGATAACGGCGGTATTTTTTCCGTTTGTTGCAATGGCAATTAAGCTGGATTCTCCGGGACCGGTGCTGTTCTCCCAGATCCGGATCGGACGGAACGGCAGACGGTTTAAGATTTATAAATTCCGCTCCATGTACATCGATGCGGAGGAGCGGAAGAAGGAACTGCAGTCCCGGAATGAAGTTAAGGGACTGATGTTTAAGATGGAAAACGATCCCCGTATCACGAGGGTCGGAAAATTTATCAGGAAAACGAGTATTGACGAGCTGCCACAGTTCTATAATGTGGTTAAAGGTGATATGAGCCTTGTGGGAACAAGACCTCCTACAGAGGATGAATTCGAAAAGTATAACCAGTATTACCGCCGGAGAATCAGTATGACGCCGGGACTGACCGGTATGTGGCAGGTAAGCGGACGGAGTGAAATTGAGAATTTTGATGATGTCGTGAAGTATGACCTGCAATATATTGATAACTGGTCTTTGCATTTGGATATCAAAATACTTATTAAGACAATCTGGGTCGTATTTGCAGGGAAAGGTTCAAAATGACGGAAGACAGAATCAGAGTGTTGATGATTGTTCCTGAACCGCTGGTAAAAGGCGGCATTGCGTCCGTTGTAAATGGTTATCGGGGCAGCAGTCTGGAACAAAAGAATGAGCTCATTTATATTGAATCCTATTGTAACGGATCTAAATGGAAGAAGCTTGGGAAGGCATTAAAAGCGTATGTGGAGTTTCAGAAAGCCATCCGGAAGAAAAAACCGGATGTGGTTCACATCCATTCATCCTTTGGACCGAGCTTTTATCGTAAAATGCCGTTTATTCTTTTAAGCAGCAGCAAGGGGATTCCGGTGATCAACCATATCCACGGAGCTGAATTTGACCGGTTTTATGAACAGGCCTCCCCGCGAAAGCAGAGACTGGTACGGAAGATTTACAATAAATGCACCAGGCTGATTGTGCTTTCCGAAGAATGGAAAGAGAAGATGATGCAGATCGTTCCGGAAGAAAAGGTTGTTGTGGTTCCAAATTACAGCAGGATTCCAAGAAGCATCTGTCAGGAAAAAAGGAAGCCGCTGCAGATCCTGTTTATGGGGGAACTGGGACAGCGTAAGGGATGCTATGATATTCCGGAAATTTTTCAAAGAATATCAGGCCACATAGAGGATGCACGCCTTATTATGGCGGGAGACGGTGAACTGGATCAGGTCAGACAGGCATTTGCAGATCGGAACTTACAGGATAAAGTGGATTTTCCCGGATGGGTCCGAGGCGAAGAAAAGGAAAAGCTGTTGCAGGAAAGCTCTGTATTTCTGTTTCCAAGTTATCATGAGGGCATGCCCATGGTAGTGTTGGAGGCAATGGCATATGAGCTTGGGATTGTCACAACAAATGTCGGTGGGATACCACAGCTGATTTTGAATGGTCAGAATGGCTTCTGCGAAAAACCGGGAGATACAGATTCCATGTCACGGGATTTGATGACTCTGCTGACAGATGAGGATCTGAGAAAAAGTTTTGGATATGCGGCCAGAGCATTGGTAGATGAAAAATATGGACTGGAAAGCCATCTGCAGAAGCTGCAGAAAATATACCGTGAAGTATGCCGGTAGCAGCAGGGAGGTTTATATGGGACAGTTGGGACGTGTAATAAAAAGTGCAATTTCCATAATGTTCTGGAAAATTCGTTACGGATCCCGTATGAAAATTCCGTTTATACAGAATCTGGACAGAGTTCATCTGGAGATATATAAAGAAGGAAGGGTGACTGTTGGCAGCCGTGTGCAGAACAGAGGGAATTTATACCTGATCTGCGACGGGAACGGGCAGCTGAAAATGGGTTCACATGTATTTTTTAATACCAATTGCAGTGTTACGTGCATGGGAAAGGTTACAATCGGAGATTACTGTAAGATCGCCAATAATGTAGTTGTGGTGGATCATGATCATAATTTTAAAAACAAGGGCAGTGAATTCCTTATTGGAGAGGTCTCAATCGGAAACAGAGTATGGATTGGTGCCAACTGTACCATTTTAAAGGGAGCACAGATTGGTGATGACTGCGTAATTGCTGCCGGAAGCGTGGTAAAGGGCGTAGTGCCGGCAGGAACAATATTTTATCAGAAGCGGCAGAATATATCAGTGACAAGACAGAATCCGGGAGAAAAACAGTAGTACACCGGAAGATGGTGGAGATGGATCACGTATGGAAATAAATCAATATAAGGTCAGTATCGTTGTACCTGTTTATAATACTGTTAAATATCTGAAAAAGTGTGTGAACTCACTTATTGGGCAGACATGCCGGAATCTGGAAATTATTCTTGTGGATGACGGATCGACGGATGACAGCGGGGCATTGTGTGACTGGTTTGCCAATAAATATCCTCAGGTTCATGCCCGGCATAAGGAAAACGGGGGGCTTGTCTCAAGCTGGCAGTATGGGGTGAAATACAGTACCGGAGATTATCTTTGTTTTGTTGACAGTGATGACTGGATCGATCAGCAGATGATTTCGGAAATGCTGGAGCATGTGACGGGAAGCGATCGGGAGATCGTTGCCTGTGATTACAGGATAGAGAGAGAGGACGGAACAGGTGAGCCGGTTTATCAGCAACTGTCTCCCGGTGAATATAACCGTGAGGCACTGCTAAAGAAGGTATTACCCAATATTCTGGGACAGGAACACCGTTATGTCACCATCTCGCGCTGTATGAAGCTGATTTCCAGAAAACTGGTTCTTTCCAACATGCAATACAGTGAGCCATCCATCCGTATGGGAGAGGATATGACACTTATGCTCCCCTGTCTCTTAGACAGTGAGCGTCTGGTGATTCTGGATCATAAGGCATATTATCATTATCTGTATGTCAAAGCATCCATGGTTCATCAGTATGATCAGGGATTATTTGAAAACAATAAGAGACTGCGGGCAATTATCAGCTGGGTGCTTGAAGATAAATGCTGTCATACGGAAGAGGAGCAAATGCCGGACTATGCCTGGATGCAGGATCAGGCAGACAGGGAATATATTTTTCTGCTTCTGCTTGCGCTTAAGAATGAGGCAAGAGGAAATCCGTCCGGCTATAAAAAGAATATCCGGGAGATCTGCAATGAACCGGAGGTGAAGGCGCTGATACAGAATACCGCAGTGGAAATTCATGAAAAATCCAATTTTCTTCTGTATCTTGTTTTATTACATCCGAATGCGTTTATGATCCGGATATTGAGACTTGCGATGATCTGGTATTATCGTTGAAAATGTAAGTATATAAATCGTCACCATGAACTATTGATTTATCTATAATGGAGTAACAAATGCAGCCGCTGATCAGTGTGATTGTTCCTGTCTATAATGGGGAACTATATTTGAAAAACTGCATAGAGAGTATTGAATCCCAGACCTATCCAACACTTGAAATTGTGATTGTGGATGACGGGTCTACAGACAGGACCGGAGAGATCTGTGAAGGACTTATGAAGGCTTATGAGAATATCCGGTATGTGACTATTGGAGATCTCGGAGTATCTGCTTCCAGAAATCGTGGAATTACGCTGGCGAAAGGAGATTTCCTGACCTTTGTGGATGCCGATGACCGGATTCATCCCCAGATGATCCGACGCTTATATGATGCGATGGAACAGACGGGGAGTGATATTGCAGGGTGCCGTTTTACCATATGGAATACAGAGCGGGAGTGGGAGATCACTGCCAATTCGGTTCCTGTAAAGGCACAGACGAATCATGTATATCAGACGGATCAATATCTGAAGGAGCAGATTCTGAACGGAAACAGCCGCTGCTGGAGCAAGCTGTACAGACGGTCACTTCTGGAACGGATGAATACGGAGCAATGGTTTCGTGAGGGAATGACGATAGGGGAAGATATGCTTTTTCTGATGGATCTTCTTCCTTCGGTTTCAAGGATTGTGGAAACAGATTTCAGCGGTTACGGATATTACCGGAATCCACAGGGAGCCATGAACCGGACATTCCGACCGGAATATATGGATCAGATCCGCTGCTGGGAGACTGCCAGGGAGCAGGTGCACAGAATGCTTCCGGAGTGCGATAACAGGGTGGCTTCTATCGTAATGATTTCCATTATGCTGACGGTCGGAAAACTGGCGGCTCTTACGGGTGAGAACCACAGACAGTATAAACAATACATCAAAGAATGCCATGAGAAGCTTTTGAAGGAGAGGCACAACAGAGAGGCTGTGAAACTGCTTTCCAAAGGCTATCGTTTTAAAGTAAGGTTCTTTGCTGCAATGCCCGGACTTTATTTATGGTGTTATCATTTAAGAAAGCATTAACGGGCAGCTATACAAAGAATGCATAAAAAGGTAAAGAGAAGGGATTTTATGAAGGGGAATCATCAGAATCAGATTATTTTATATATGCATGCAGGCAGCGGCAATCATGGCTGCGAGGCGATTGTGAACAGCCTTTGTCATATGATTGATGAAGATGCGGTTTTGGTATCCTACCGGGGAAACGAGGATTGGCAGTATACCTTGAAGGACCTGTGTGAAATTAAACAGGAACGCAGCTTTGAGGAACACAAGCTGGCGCATCTCTTTTATTATTTGTATCGTATGCTTACCAGGGATGCAGCGAGCTTTCTGCGTTACCGTTATGAGGATATTTTCAAGAAACCGATGTCTCCGCTTGCAATTTCGATTGGGGGAGACAATTATTGCTATGACAGCATGCTTTCGGATCTGCGTCTTGCCAATCTTGCTTTTACGAAGAAGGGAACGAAGACCGTTTTACTGGGATGCTCCATTGAGCCGGAGCTGTTGAAGAGGGAACAGGAGACACAGACAAATCCGATTTTGGAGGATTTAAGCCGTTATCATCTGATTATTGCAAGGGAATCTTTGACCTATGAGGCTTTGTGTGATGCCTTTGAAAAAAGACGGGAACAGAGTAATGGTAACAATAACAGTAATAATAACAGGAATAATAACAGGAATATATTGAATATCCGAAGCACATCAAATATACAGATTACACCCGATTTTCCCAGAATTGTTCAGATACCGGATCCGGCCTTTACCCTGGGATATGTCAGGAAGAAGGTACCCGATGGATTCTGGAAGGGCAATACGGTAGGCGTGAATGTGAGTCCGCTTATTCAGAAAAGCGAGTCCGTACCGGGAATTACGATGAAGTGCTATGAAGAACTGATCGAGTGGATTATTGAGCACACGGATATGCAGATCGCATTAATTCTACATGTGGTGTGGAAGAATAATGATGACCGGAAGCCGCTTTCCGAGCTTTATGAAAAATATAAATCCACAGAGCGTCTGGTGCAGATTTCAGACTGCAGTTGTGAAGAACTAAAAGGTTATATCAGCCAGTGCCGTTTCTTTGTCGGGGCACGGACGCATGCAACGATTGCCGCATATTCTACCTGCGTGCCGACACTGGTGGTTGGCTATTCTGTCAAGGCGGCCGGAATTGCACAGGACTTGTTTGGAAGTCAGGAGCATTATGTACTGCCGGTACAGAGTCTCAAGGATCCGCAGGATCTGGTATGTGAATTTCAGTGGCTGATGGAACAGGAGAATTCGATCCGGGAGCATCTGCAAAGGAAGATACCGGACTATCAGGAACAGGCACTCCGGACAGGAGAAGAGATTAATCATTTATGGGAAGAGTTAAAGCAGCAGCGAGAAATATCATATTCGGATACATCGGCAACCTGACCACCCAGCTGCTCGGGTTTGTCCTGCGTACGATCTTTATCCGGCACTTAGGGCAGACGCTGAATGGAGTAAACGCTTTATATACCGGCATTTTGTCGGTATTGTCCATGGCAGAGCTGGGAATCGGAACAGCGCTCAATTACAGCTTATATAAGCCGGTGATTCATAAGGACTATGAGAAGATCAAATCCTACATGCTTCTGTATAAGAAGGCATACCGGATGATCGGGTTCGTGGTTGCCGGCATCGGACTTGTGATTGTCCCCTTTCTGCCTTATCTTGTGAAGCAGCCGGAGGGTGTAACACTTCGGGATCTGACACTGTATTATCTGATTTTCCTGTTTAATACGGTGAGCTCCTATTTCGTGGCGTATAAGTACAGTCTGGTGAATGCCGAGCAGAAGAATTATATCCAGACGAATATCATTACCGTGACCAAGATGATTACGGTAACGCTGCAGATCATTGTGATTCTGACAACAGGCAATTTTTACGCATACCTGCTGACTGCAGCAGCGGTAGAGCTGCTGCAGAAGATCTTTGTCAGCCGGTATCTGAATAATATGTATCCCTATCTGAAGGAAAAGGATATCAAGCCTCTTACCAAAGAGGAGGTCGGGGAAGTTGTTAAGAAAACCAAGGCTCTCGTCCTTCATAAGGTGGGGGATGTGGCGCGTCTTCAGACGGATGCCATGATTATTTCCGGGTTTATTAATGTAACGCTAAGCGGAATTGTAGATAACTACAATCTGGTGATTTCCTCGGTTTCAAACTTTGTGAATATTATCTTCAATTCGGTTTTATCGAGCTTTGGTAATCTCATTGCAACGGAGAGCCGGCAGAAGCAGTATGAAATCTTTAAGGTGTACCGCTTTTTCGCCTGCTGGATCTATGGATTCTCTGCAACGGGATTTTTACTGCTGCTGACTCCGCTTGTCTGGCTGTGGCTGGGGCCTTCCAATGTTCTCCCTGTGGCAGCGGTGACCTGCATTTTAATTGACTATTACTTTAAGGGAGAACGGATCGTGCTGTCGAATTTCAAGACGGCAGCAGGAGTGTTTGAACAGGATAAATATCTCGCACTTATTCAGGGAGCAGTGAATCTTGTGGTATCTATTGTATTGGTACAGAGAATTGGACTTGCCGGAGTGTATATCGGAACGATTGTTTCCGGACTCATTGCCAATATCACGAAGCCCATTATTATTTATCGTGTCTGCTTTGAGATCCGGGCAAAGGATTATTTTCTGGATTCTGTGAAGTTTCTTGCCGTACTTGGCGGAACCTTTGTAATCCTGTATGGGATTCGTAAGGTGCTTATGCCACAGATCAGCATTCTGTCCTTTGGGATTATGTTTGTTGTGATCTGCGTGATCTTTAATGGGGTATTTCTGCTTGTGTTCGGCAGAACGCAGGAGTTTCAGTATCTGTGGGGGATTGTGAGAAGGAAGCTTAAGAAAAGTTAGGAGGTTTGCCTATGGTAGAAATGGTCAGAAAAGCACAGGATCAGCTGCTTCATTATCCGGTAAGAAGCGCAGGATCCGAAGTGAAACGAATGATACGTCAGTTATTGGGACAAAAGGTGGCGCCCAAAGACAGCTTTAACTGGCCCAATGGTCTGCTTGCGAAAGCATTGATTGACTATTATTATGCACATCAGAATTCGGAAGAAGCAAGAGAGATACTGGATGCTCTTAAGAAGTACTGCGACCGTTTTATTCATAGAAAATATAAAATGTATTATCTGGATGATGCGTTAAGCGGGCTTGCACTTATTGAACTGCATCAGATCACGAAGGACGAGAAATATAAGCAGGCAGCAGACGCTGTAGCACAATATTTGTTTCAGCATGAAACCGATGACATGGGAAGTCTGCTTTACCGCCCGGCGCAGCAGAACGGTTACATATTTGCAGACATGATTGGTATGGTCTGTCCGTTCCTGTGCAAGTATGGAGTGACCTACGACAGCAATGCAGCAATAAATCTTGCAGTGACGCAGATTACGAATTTCATTGCCTATGGTATGGATGAAAAGACGGGCCTGCCTTATCATGGCTACGAACTGGAAAGTGGTATGAAATATGGAGTGATCGGCTGGGGAAGAGCAGTCGGCTGGCTGATGATCGGAATGTCAGAGACTCTTGCCCTGTTAGAAGAAAGCAGACCAAGCTATGAGGCAATCAAGCAGGCATACCGCCGCATGGTGGATAAAGTAGAGGCTTATCAGCTTGCCGGTGGATGGTACACCTGGCAGCTTCCGGCAAAGGAAGGCCCGGTGGACACCTCTGCAACAGCAATGATCCTGTATGCGATTTCGAGATCCCTCAATACGAAGGTGCTGATTGGTATTCATAAATCGAGAATGCTGAGGGGCCTGGAGGCTTTGCAGAGCATTGTAACAGATGGAGAAGTCCCGAATGCACTGGCAGAATGTCAGGGCTTTGGTATGTATCCACAGGTATACGGAAGCTATCCGTGGTCACTGGGACCGGCATTGTCCTTGTTTGTTATGAATGAAGATCAAAAAGAGGGAACAATTTAAATGATTATTATACAGCTTGCAGGGGGTCTTGGAAACCAGCTTCAGCAGTATGCATTATATCAGAAATTTAAAAGCATTGGGGTAGAAGCAAAACTTGATCTGTCGTGGTTTGAACAATTCGAAGATACGTGCAGAGAGTCGAAGAACCAAGAACAAAACAAAGACGATCATGGAACAAATAAAACAAAACCGGCAATAAAACAGGATATTGTGGTTACGAACCGCCAGTGCGAACTGGATTTTTTTGAGCATCTGCCTTATGAAAGCTGTACGAAGGAAGAGAAAACCGCATTAACCGGTTCACAGGGTCTTGCAGGGAAGCTTCGCAGAAAACTGCTTCCGCAGACGGTACACTGGTATAAAGAAGAGCAGATGTATGATCCGGAGCTGTTGAATTACAGAAAAATGTATTTATCAGGTTACTTCGCATGTGAGAAATATTATGCAGATATTGTGCCGGAATTACGCGAGATGATTCGCTTTCCGGAGATTGTGGATGCACGGAAGAGAATGGCGAATGAAGAGATACTTAAGGAAATCAGGAACAGTCATGCGGTCAGTGTGCATATTCGCAGGGGGGATTACCTTCAGCCGGAAAATGCGGCAATGTTTGGCAATATCTGCACAGAGGAATATTACGAATCCGCATTGGACTACATGAAGGAGAAGATCGAAGATCCCCATTTTTTCCTTTTCTCCGATGATGTGGCTTATGTAAGGGAACATTATCAGGGGGACGAATATACGATTGTGGATATTAACCATGGTGATGACAGCCTTTACGATATGTATCTGATGAGCCGGTGTGAGGGGAATATCTGTGCCAACTCCACCTTCAGTTTCTGGGGAGCGAGATTAAATGGCAGAACAGATAAGATTATGATCCGGCCAACCATTCAGAAGAACAGTCAGGTATTTAAAGAAGAAATAATGAAAGACCTGTGGAAGGGATGGATCTTCGTTGATCCGCAGGGAAAGCGGTATTCCTGAGAAGTAATAAGAAAAGGAAATATTTGAATGAACAGGTTAAAACAGGATTGGAAAAGTACATTAAAAACTGTCGGGACGTATAGCTTTCAGCTGGCTGTAATGATAGAGGTTATACTGGTGATTCTGGATAAAAGTGAATTTCTGTATCCTTTTGAAGGCTGGACCTTCCGGATTACATTCCTGCTTTGCTTCATCAAGTTTCTGTGTGCGGAATGCACGGCAGTATATACATGGAAGGATAATGTTGTAATAGCTGCTTTCCTGATATTGGGAATGATATCCTATCAGGTTACCGGAAGAAATGAACTTCTTCGGATAATTTTGTTTCTGGCGGCCTGTAAAGAGGAAGACATGTTCCGTTGTCTTAAAATGGTTTTCTGGATTACGCTTACCGGCTGTGTTGGGATTATATTGTTGTCGATTACCGGTATTTATGGGGCAGCAGCATTAGCTCAGGACTTTGGACGTGGTGGAGTGGAAACCAGATATGTACTGGGAATGGGACATCCGAATGCGCTGCAGTGCATGGTGTGGATGATTACCTCCCTTGCCATGTATCTCTATCATGCAAAATGGAAATGGTTTCATTATCTGGCAGTCTGGATTTTGAATCTGCTATTCTTTTTCCTGACGGATTCCAAAACATCCATGGCCATCGTTACCGTTGCGGTTGTTTTGTTCTTCATGGCAGATCATCTGCATGCAAAATGGGGAAAGCGACTGTTTTCGACTGCCAATATTGCCGCAGTAGCAGGGAGCATCGGGCTTTCTTTTTTTGCAGCGAAGGATGCAATGAGTCTGTTTGAGTATTATTGGGGAGCACCATTGACACGCAAGGTTCAGATCTATCTGTTCCTGGATAAGCTTTTGACAGGAAGAATCCATAGTCTTGTGGATACCACATATAAGGAAGGTACGATAAGTACCTGGTCTTTGTTTTCGAGTCCTCATAATACCTATTATTTTGATATGGGGTGGGTACGGCTTTTTTACTGGTATGGAATCATTCCCGGGATTATTGTTGTAGCCTGTCTGTTTTTGTTACTGGGATATTTTTATAAAAGGGACAGGCTGGCCGAAATGATATTGTTCTCTACCTATTCGGTGTATACTATTGTGGAGGCGCATATTGTTTCGGTTTATATCGGAAGAAATTATCTGCTTTTTATCGCTGGAATGTATTTGTGGAATATATGGAATAAAACGGGGAAACAGGATGAATAAAACTGAAAGTACTACAATACAATTATCGGAAATTATCTATCTGGCTTATTTTACGGTGATGTTCGGAGCCAGGGCAATTGGCCTGTATGAAGGAATGCTGCCTTACAATATCATGCTGGTTATCGGGATGCTGTTGTTTCTTTTGAAAATCGCCATGACAAGGCATACATTTGCGGAATATCTGCTGATAGGTACACTGCTTTTCATAAGCCTTATTGTGTATTATAATACAGGAGAGAAAGGGTTACTCCTGTATTTTACCATGATGCTCGGAATGAAGAATGTATCGTTAAAAAGAGTCATGAAATGGGCTGCAGCGATTTTGTCTATTTCATTTACGGTATTGGTTTTCCTGTCGGTATTTGGCTGGAAACAGGATATTACTTATCTAAATGACCGTGCCGGTTTCGGTCAGGTGCTCCGGCGCTCATTGGGGTATCCGTATCCGAATACTCTGTTTACGACCTATATTATATTGATGGTTCTGATCATGTATGTGCTTGGAAAGCAGACGAAGAAAGAATTGCTTATGAGTTCTGCATTGATGTTCCTTGGAGCTGTGTACATTTATATCTATTCCTGTTCCAATACGGGATTGATTGTCGCAACCTTTTATCTTCTGGTTAACCTGTGGCTGCAGCTGCGCAAAAGGGTGTCTGTGGTTGAGAAGGTTATTCTGCTGATCGCATATCCGGGTTGTGCACTGATATCGATTGTGGGACCGCTTGTCACCTCCGGCAGACTGTTCCAGATCATGGACAAGGTATTACATAACCGGTGGGCCTATTCCTACTATTATCTTACGACCGAGCCGGTTACATTGTTTGGTACGAGATTTGGAGAGACTCCGAATGATAATTATATGATAGACAGTTCTTTCCTGTATTCCTTCTTACAAATTGGTGTTATTCCTTTTTTGATTGTGACGACTCTCATGATTGGTATGATATGTTATTATGTCAGGAACGAGAAGAAAACTGAACTTGCCATAATCATAAGCTTTTGTGTTTTAGGGTTATCGGATCCTTTCTTTTTTAATCTGTCATATAAGAACCTGATGTTTCTTTTTGTTGGAGAACTGCTGTATTTCCAGACCTCAAAGCCATACTGGTTTAATAAAGGACTGCCAGCAAAGGAAATATGCATTCTGAGGTGCGGAGAGAGAAGGATTTCCCTTGATACACCCTTTTATGGTAGAATTAAAGCAGGTCTTTGCAAGGTACGTGATATTGTTACTGACAGAGAAAATCAGTTGTTTGTACTCTTCCTCGGTATTTGGATGATTGTGACAGCTATTATTTTGGCATGTACCTGGTCTTCCAATGTAACAGGGGCAGTTGACAGGATGGAAGAATGGGAATATTTCCGAAGAATATTGAGTACAGGATTGTTCAGTGGCGTATTTGGTGTTGTGATCTGTATCATCGCATATTGGAAGAAAGGCGGTATGGTGAAAGATGAAAATCATGCCTAATCGTATGGACCGGGGATTTTACCGGTATCAGGAAGAATTTGAGCAGAAGGCAGTGGATGTACTACGTTCCGGCTGGTACGTTCTGGGGAAAGAAGTGAGCAGCTTTGAAGAGGAATTTGCTGCTTATACCGGGGGAAATTACTGTGTAGGACTTGCAAGCGGACTGGATGCCTTATGGATTGCATTCCGGCTTCTGGGAATCGGAGCAGGGGATGAGGTACTGGTACAGGGAAATACCTATATTGCAAGTGTTATGGGAATTACAATCAACGGCGCAACCCCTGTTTTCGTAGAACCGGATGAATACTTTGGAATCAATGTGAAGGATCTCGAAAGCAAAATCACAGACAGAACCAAAGCAATTCTTGTGGTTCATTTATACGGAATTGCAACCCCGATGGATGAGATTGTAAGGCTTTGCGAAAAGTATCATTTGAAGCTGGTGGAGGACTGCGCCCAGTCTCACGGAGCCTGTTATAAAGGGAAAATGACCGGAACATTTGGAGATGTTGGATGCTTTTCCTTTTATCCATCCAAGAACCTTGGAGCCTTTGGGGATGGCGGGGCCGTTGTTGTAAAGGATGAAGAGCTGGCAAAAGAGTTTAAGGTATTTCGAAATTACGGCAGTGAGAAACGCTATTATAATAAGGTAGTAGGAACCAATTCCCGTCTGGATGAAATCCAGGCAGGGTTATTGCGTATCCGGTTGTCTCATATGGAAGGGCTGACGCAGGAAAAGATTGCAATCGCCTCACGTTATACGGAGGGTATACATAATCCTAAGATAAAACTGCCACAGATTCCGGAGGGGGCTACCTGTGTTTATCATCAATATGTGATCCGGTGTGAAGAGAGAGACCGGTTAATTGAGTATCTGAATGAGAAGGAAATCGGTACCATTATTCATTATCCGATTCCTCCGCATCTGGCAGAGGCATACCGGTATCTGGGGCATCAAGAGGGAGATTTCCCGATTACAGAGCATCTGGCTAAGACGGTATTGTCCATTCCGATGTATAATGGCATGACAGAGGAAGAACAGAATGTGGTTATAGATGCCTTGAACCGATTCTGATATGCGTACTACATATGTAGCATGAATAACAAACTGACAGAACATCCTAAGGAGTATTTATGAGCTTAAAAGAACAGTGCCCTATCTTACATTTTGGAGATCTGGGAGACGAACGCGGAAAGCTTGTTGTGATTGAGGGCGGACAGGCCATTCCGTTTGAGATTAAGAGAGTGTTTTATATTTATGATTCGGATGATACGGTTGTCCGTGGACAGCATGCGAACCGGGAATCGGAATTTGTTCTGGTTAATGTGGCAGGCGAAAGCAAGGTGCGTATCACAGATGGCACGGAAGAAATCATTGTGAAGCTTGACAAACCGATGATGGGAGTTTATATTCCTAAAATGCTCTGGAAGGATATGTATGACTTTTCCAGGGATTCGGTACTTCTGGTATTAGCCAATACCCATTACGATGGATCGGAATATATTCGTGATTATGATGAATATTTAAAAGAAATGAAGGACAGAAAGTGACAGGGACAATGGTATTTTGTACGTTATTTGACAGCTATTATCTGGATAAGGGATTGACACTCTATCGATCGCTGGAAAAAGTGTCTGACAGGTTCAAATTATATATTTTCTGTTTTGATGATTCTTCTTATGAAATTCTGAAGGATCTGAGGCTTGAGCGGGCAGTGCCTGTTCATCATTCGGAAATAGAAGATGAAACCTTGCTGAAACTGAAAGAAGAGCGGTCCAAGGCAGAATACTGCTGGACATGTACTCCGGTTACGATTGAATATGTCCTGAAGCACTTTAAGGAACCAAGCTGCACCTATATTGATGCGGACTTATATTTCTTTGCAGATCCTCAAATATTGTTTGACGAAATGGAACAGCCGGGAAATGACATCACCATTACCGCACACCGCTTTAAGAACAATTGGAATGGAAGACGTTTATGTAAGAGGAGCGGAAAATACTGTGTAGAGTTTAATTACTTTAATCAGTCTGAAAATTCCCGGGAAGCTCTGAACTGGTGGAAGGAACGCTGCCTGGAATGGTGCTATCACCTGTATGAGCCGGAGCGGATGGGTGACCAGAAGTATCTGGAAAAGTTTCCGAAGCTTTTTAAGGGAGTTCATGAGCTGCAGCATTTAGGTGGTGGAGTGGCACCATGGAACCTTGGACAGTATGAACTGGCAGCTGCACAGGATGGGAAGATCCGGTTAAGGGTAAAAGGAAGCAGAGAAGAATTTCCGTTAGTTTTCTATCATTTCCAGAATTTAAGATATTTAAGTGAACAGAAAGTAAATATCAGCTCCGGAACACATTCCCGGAAATTGAAGGATGCCATTTACCGGCCTTATCTGCTGGAAATCGAAGAGAGCAGGGATACTTTAAAGAAATACGGAGTTACATTCAGTGTGAAGAAGGTTTATTCCAGTAATAAATTCATTGCCTTTCTTCAGGGAAATGTGCTGCGCTTTAAGGTAAAGAGCCTGTCTGATATTTATGACCTGAGGACCATTCAGAGCCATGCACATTATGGCAATATGGACGATGAATGCTTGCATTCAAACGGACATATGCCATGATTTATATGGTCAAAGCGGTTCTGAATAGTCTGCAGATATTGTGACAAAATCACTTAGCAACACATATGGAGGGCCAAACAGCTCTATGAAAATCGTTCATGTTTGTTTGTCCATGGGATATACCGAAGGACTCAATTATCAGGAAAATGTAATTATTAAATATCAGGCAGGAGACGGACATGATGTCACATTGATTACCACAGATCATTGTTTCCATGAAGGAGAATGGGGACTTTGCCAGACGGAAAGTGACTATATCAATCCGGACGGTGTCCATATCATAAGACTTCCGTTTGCTTTCAGGATTCCTTATAAGATCAATAAACAGATTGGAATTTTTAAAGGGTTTTATCCCCTGCTTGAGCAAATACAGCCGGATGTGATTTTTGTCCATAACCTGCAGTTTCAGGACATCCGTAAGGTGGCAAAATATAAAAAGCATCATCCGGAAGTGAAGGTAAATGCGGATAATCACAGTGATTTTTCAAACAGTGCACGGAACTGGTTTTCAAGAAATACATTATACCGTTTCTGGTGGAAACCATGTGCGAAGACTGTAGAACCTTATGTGGATAAGTTCTTTG